>ERZ1292630.2059-Hain-H41-02um-R3-2059-length-19107-cov-13_pt1 | contig 19107 bp, 12 predicted proteins | sample MGYA00564408_ERZ1292630 | MGnify/ENA primary metagenome ERZ1292630 (study PRJEB36523, sample SAMEA6512641) | groundwater metagenome | collected 2019-01-08 | study: AquaDiva: Metagenomics assemblies of 32 groundwater samples
GGCATCTTGAACAAACCGTATTACAGGTACTGTTTTTAACCGATGTATTGGCAATCAAACGGCGACTACTCTTGTATTTTTCGTTATTCCAGACATTCATGAATCCCGACTCAAATACATTACCAAAATCATTACCCAACAGCCTGACATCCTGGCAGCATGGAAGCAGCCCGCCGTCATAATTTATGTATGCGGAACGGTATGGCCAAGCACAACCTGCCTTGCTTCTTTGTAATCCAGCAAGTTCATGTTTACTAAAAAAATCAGCGACCCACTCGTTTTCAGCATCGGGCGGTATAAAAGGTCTTAAAAAGCGAATCTGGTCAACACCCAGTTCTTTGGCTTTGGCAACTGCTAAATCCATCTCTCCTTCATTAAATTTTGTAACACAGTACTGCCAGTCTATAAATGGAGTTGAAATCCTGAGTCTCTTACGTTCATCTACTATCTTCTTGACGTTTTCCATGGCCAGACTCATGTCTCCTTTAACCATAAATTTGCTATAACTCTCCTGAGTAATTCCATGACAAGAAAAGATCAGAACCTCAAGACCCGATTCGACAATACGTCTCGGAAGATCAGCGTCTGTAAAATTTAAATTCGAGGATATACCAATACCAATGTTATTTTTACTGGCATATTGAATCATCTCCAATGTTTCCGGAAAGAGTAATGGTTCACCAAAACCATAGAGATTGATCTTGAACAAGTATAGCCCAACCTCGTCAATTAATTTTTTAAAATTCTCAAATGTCATTCTTCCGTATGGTCGTTCACCCTGAACCGGCATCCTTCTGCCGTCGTAGCAATATGCACAGCGAAGATTACAGATGTTTGTAGATTCCATTTTCAAAATATAGGGGTAGGAGTTGAGTACTTCTTTCTTCATCATTCTGTTCAATTCGGCACGCGTGAAATTCATAAATCTTTTCAATGTCATATGTTTTAAAAAAGAAAATACATGGCGCTTTAGTATTTTCCATCTGGCAGTTGAATCCATTCCCCTTGTTGCCAGTTTGAGATCAATTATAGACATGTGTTACCTCCTCGTAAGGGGCCACTTTATGGTTCATAGATGTCCTGCAATACATTGTTTCTTTCTTTAGTCTTTAGCCCCTGAATTTGACCTGCTTTGCAATAGATGTTTGGCTACTTTTAACCCTTGATTGACAGCCGCAGGTGTTTGACAGAAAAAATATCCCCCCTTGCGGCCAACCGCATATAGGTTTTGAAACTTATGCACTGCTTGAAACGTCTCCTGCAGCTTTATTTCATAATCGAGTTCATATACAGGCATACACTCTTTAAGCCAGAAGTGGCGCTGCTGGCGAAGTTCTCTTTTTCTAAATAATCCCAGTTTTTCCACGTCACCCACTGCACGAGTAACGATCTCATCATCCGTCATATTTTGCAAACCTTGAAAACAATTTATTTCAAGGCAAATACCCTCCCGATCTGATGGATTTTTTTCGCCATAAATATGGTCGGGATAATAGATTCGATTGAAAATCAAATCATCTTGTGGATGATAGGTATAGATGAAGGGACGAGGTGTTCTTGCTTTTCGATTATAAGTCAGACAGATAATGAGGGTGTCCACAAAATTAACGGGTTGAACCCTGGCATCTATTAGATTATTGAGTTCATTTATTGATGCAGTCCAGATTATATCTTTCACAAAAAATGTCTTATCACCTGCTTTGGCGCTTATGATGCGGTCTTTTGTTTTGTCGAAAGATATCGGGCTGCAATTTAACACTGTTTCTCCTCCCGTGAGAGAATATTTTTCCCAGAGTTTTTGGGGAATTATTTCAAACCCCTTACATGGATAATACCAATGCTTCAATAACTTAGCCTTTTTAGGATTTTCTTTACGGTTTTTAATATCCCGATCAGTCCGTAAAAACCAATCACGATGCACTTTGTCGCCGGTAATACAAGTCTTTTTCAAGATAAATGAGGAAAACAGGTCGTTATAATAGGAATGCCCTGTATTTTGTTCAATCAGGGATTGAAAAGAATTTGCATCAGTGGTTTCTCTTTTATTTTTACGTAGCCGAACTAAAATCATCTGTTTCTTATATTCCCATGGATAAAACAACACGTCTCGGATACTAGGAGGAAATCTCCAATATTTCCCATTGACATGAAATGCAACGGACAAATTTTTAGAAATAACTTCCTCATTCTCTAATAATTTTAACAATAGTTTATCAGCTTCAGAATCCGGATTTAATAACAAGACGTGAGGACCTAGATCAAAAGTTACATCGTCCAATACATAGGTACGACATCCACCTCCAATAGTAGCTTCCCTTTCCAGGAGCAAACATTTTTCTCCGGCATTAGCAAGCGTATAGGCAGCGGTTAAACCTGTCACACCTGCACCTACAATTAAGGTAATCTTCTCATCAGGTAATTGTTTATTCATGTATGTATTCCCTACGGTACGCACTATATTTGTGACGTATGTATAATGTTGTGACTGAATTACCTTTATCAGGCAACTTTTCTTGTAATCTCGTCATATTGCCGTAGCTGTTCAGCCACAAATCCAAGTATTCCTTTGAACCCTATTGCCTTTGTAGGACATACCTGAAAGCAATAAAGACACTCGATGCAGCCGTTATTCCGATCTTCAATTATTTCAGGAAGGTTTAGTCCAATCGGACAGTAATCCTTACACCGTGTGCATCCCTCTTTACAGATAGATTTATCAAAACAAAACCCTTTAAACACCATGTCTTCACTTATATAATTATCTTGTCGAAGACCAGTCCAGAACAGCATATTTTCAATGAGCCTTGTTGAACACAAATAATTAAAAAAAGCTGTGTTTCTCATGGACAAAAAATACTTCTGACGCTTTGGACTGTGAATAAAAGAGACAAGGGGATTTCCCTTCGGTTCTTTAAACTTCTTTGCGAATTTGGACACGTCTAAATTGGCTACAAAGGTATGGTAATCTTTTGTAATCATTCCCATATCCTCTGCCGCCCTTAAGGTTGTAATTTTCCGATAGTCAAATTGTGCAATTTTTGCACAGGCCATGTCTATAAGATACGGGTCTGTACCTGTTATGATAATGCCCGTGCTGACCGGGGTTCCACGAGTCGGTCCAAACCCCTCCATAGAGATAAGACCATCAACGATATGAAGATCAACTTTTACCGCTTTATTAATATTAACGATATTTTGGGCCAAATTTTTATGTGTATGGATTCTTCTTTTATTTTCCTGCCCCACTAAACACCCTACCATGTTTTTTAAACACACACTCATTCCTGTTGCAAAATGGGTCTTTAATTTGGGCAGATTAATGAAAAAATCTGTGTCAAGGCATTCCTTTGCAATGCCTGTTTTAATTTTATCATCTAGAGCTATTTCTTTTTTTTCAGAATAATTCAAGTCAACCACCTTGACAGAATAATATTTTGCCAGTTTATCAATAACCAATCTGGAAATCACACTGATACCATTTCTATAAAATCCACTATTTGTACCATCTCCTATTGTTATATTTTTATATCCACTCTCCTTCAGGAATTCTGTTACAGCAGCAATAATCCTCAAATCCGTAGTATTTCCCGTTAAGGCGTTCATATTGCTGTTAAGATTAGGTTTTAAAAATATATTTGCGGTTTTTGATGCAGGTAATAAATCTTGATAGTTTTTCAATATATCGAACAATCCGCGTCGAATATCATCCATAGAATATGCATGAAAGATTTTCAATTTAAACATATTTTAGTACCATCCTCCTTTTTTGTTCAGTATTTTGCTCTTGAGAATTTAACAGGATATGTATTCCATGAATCACATCTTCGACTTTTATAGACATGATACAATTTTCACTTACATGACACCTTTTTTGGTTGCAGGGACAACAGGGGAAATCTTTTTTAACGATGAAGTATTTATTTCCCAGGGGATACCACTGAGAAATAGATTCAGGGCCGAAAAGAAGAACCGACGGAAGATGTGCTGTACCAGCCAGATGGGATGCCCCACTGCTGACACCAATGTATAGTCTACATCTCTCAAAGAGGGCTGTTAGTTGTTTAAGAGAGTTGAGTTCTGTTGCACCAATTACTGCAGCTTCATTATTCATCAAAGTTTTTATCCTTTTTATAAGTGGTACTTCATCTCGAGATCCGGTGAGAATAATCTTTGCTCCATACTCGGTAATTAAATAACGCCCAACTTCTGCATATCGTTCTTCAGGCCATTGTCGTACTGATTTTCTGGCGCCCGGATGTATAACAACAAGCATATCATCACTCTTAATATCGTGTGCTTTGAAAAAATTATCTACAAAAGCTCTGTCATTACCCTCAATAAAAATTTCTGGTAAAACTTCTTTGTCGATTCTAGCACCTAAGGCTTCTGCGATGGTTGAATGATATTTTGCTTCGTGAAGGGATGTTTCATAACGGACTATTGAAGTTAAAAGGTACCAGCCTCCGGATGCGGCAAAGCTTACTCTCGCTGGAATTCCACCGAAAACCATCAATAATAATATATTTCTTACATCACCTCTGAAGTCAGCGGCAAGATCAAACCGTTGTTTTCTGATGAGTGACAAAATCGTGAAATATTCGCGTAAGGCCCGCATAAGCGTTTTTTTAAAGAACCACGGTGGGTCATACGTTATAATGTTGTCTATATACGGATTTCCCTCCAATATTTCACGGGATTTTGATGAAACCAGAAATGAAATATGGGATGCCGGAAATCTTTTACGAATTGCCTTTAATGTGTGGGTAGTAAGCAAAACATCTCCAATATAATCAGCTCGAATGAGGAGGATTTTATCTGATTGAGTGGGTAATTGGTTTTTCCCAAGTATTTTCCAGGGAGTAAAGATATGGAATATCGTCCATAAAACAAAGCCTATAATATCGGCAAAAAAGACAATTACCCTGTCTTTTTTATTTACAAATTTATACAAGAATCACCCCTCTATATTCCACATATTGATTCCTTGTCTTTAAAAAATGGTAACTTTTCATCCATAAAACCAGCCGGAGCCTTTTTAGCTAATTTAATTAAAGCAAAGCCTAAACCTATATACCACCACGCAGAATCCAGCGTGTAGTTAAAAGAATAAAAGATCGTAAGAACCAGCGTAATAAATCCACCTATATAGGTCAATAGTATACGTTTATAATATTCACTTTTACATTCCATAAATGCCTTAAAATAACTTTTAAATGCAAGAAAATATATGAATAGTAATAGTCCTAAACCTAAGAAACCAAGCTCTCCAAAAGCACCTATGAAGGCGTTGTGGGCGTGTGGTGCGACTGGTTTTAAAAACTTCGGTATTCCTCCTATTCCTACGCCAAAACCGAAACTTTCTATACTTTTTTCAATACTTATCATCCACCAACTTATTCTCGTTGAGGTGGATGAACTTTCATCGTAACCTGTCATTTGGTGGGTGGTGAAGCGCAAGGAGTTTTCTAATTCTACAATATTACCTACAATGAAAGACGCTATAATTATGATAATTAAAAGTGATATGGATATAAAAAAAACCTTTCTTATTGGCCTTATAAAATAAAATACAAAAACAATGCCCATTATCAAGGCAAGTAACGGACCTTTGCCAAGAGTTGTTAAATGTGCTGTTAACATTAAGAACATGATTATACCAATAGCTACTTTTTTATTTCCTTTTGTAGTTATAAATTTACCAAATGATAACATTAATGCAAAATTAAGAAAAAAAGCCGTTATGAGAGGATGAATAAAAGCATGCCCTCTTTTGCCAGCGAAATTGAAGAAAAGAGTAAGTCCAAAATTTTTATAATCATATAACGGAATCTCGATATAATCAGGATAACTATATTTTGAGTATATGGAAAAAAAGCAAATAATGCTATCGAAAACTCCTATTATAATAATAAGCCATACAACGGTATTCAATCTCGTGTGGCTATTTATTACTGATAATGCAACGACAAAAGCAACTACCAAGCCAAAAAAAAGAATTATCATTTGAACTGTTCCATGGAAAAAGTCATTGGTCCAGAGCAGTGATAACAATGATAGGCCTACAAACAGCAACAAAGGCATATCACACACAGTACCCGGATATGGAGCAGCTAAGTTAATACTGCGGGAAAAGAACCATAGCAAAGGTATGATAACGATATATAATTCAGATATTGTTATAAAATTCGCCTCCCAATGACCTATCGTAAAATTAAAGAAAAAATAACCAAGATGATGCAATATTATTAATAAATAATAGGGCAAAACAGGTTTCAAAATAAAAAGTGATAGTGTAACACCTGATATAGATATAATAATTGCCAATATTGGATGAATAGTTGAAAGTCCGGCAATACATAACAATGGGATGCCCAGAAGGATGGCAATTGAAATTTGCGGTTGAGAAGAAAGTGCTGCTATTTTTTTCAATGTAATTTTAGACAAATATCAAGTTACAAGGGGTTTATAATTCCTATAAAATACACTGACAGACATGGAAAGCATCACGACCTTAGATTCCCATGCATTGAATCATTGAGCCCATAAAACATAAACGGGTCTACCCGACTTATTAAATTTATAGGCGAATATTCCCTCACCGAGGTTCAGACTTTCTATCTTTGAGAAGTTACTTCCTTCTAATTTTTCGGTCATCATTTTATATGAATAGTAAGCTAATTTCTTAACCCCAAGACCGCGTCTTGGATCATTAATATCTCTTATGTAAATTAAACCTGTATGATCAAACTCATGATTGCCTGTACCTGTAAAGCCCTCTACTAGACCAAAAGCCCAGAAAATCTTTTTTACCCCTAATGATAATGCGTATACATATCTTTTAATAAGACTGCAAGCTTGTTCTTTTTCTGTTTGTTCTGGTAAATACATTATTGGCGCCAAGTTTGGAACTACTGGTCTCTCAGTATAAGTTCCTGTTTCAGTAATCCATATCTCTACCTTATCATATCCATTTTCAGACAATCCTTTTTTTATTACATTAACAAAATCCTTATACCCCATCCAAGCCCATTCTGGCCCAAACTGGTGAAAGTCAAAAACATCTATATATTTCCCCTTCAAGCTTTTAAATAGAGGAAGATAAAATTCTTCAAATCCTTTTGGGAAAGCCATGCCTCCCACAATTACTTTGCATTCTGGACAGGATTCTTTAATAGCTTTATAACTTATTTCCATCAAATGGGCATAACCTTTCCAGTCTTTTGTGTCAACATCGGGTTCGTTGTCTACTTGCCAGTATCTAATGGGATTTTTAAGACCGGGCATATCGTCTATACCATCTCCATCGTATCTTTCAACGATTTTTCGAACAAAATGGATATATTTTTCCTCTAAAAATTTTGATTTAAAAGCAAAAGCCCTTGGAAACGGCATATCCCCTCTTATAACTCTACTTTCGATGCCGGAGATGTTTGCAACAATACCAATATTTTCAGGGACATTGCCATAGACATAGTCATTTTCTTTCCAATCAAAAACGCCTTCTTTTACATCAAAATCGGTCCTTTGTATTATATTCCAGAGAAAATAAAACTCTGGTCTATTCCATCGTAAGCCTATATCAACTGAGTTCTTATAATTGAATCCAATTTTAGAGGGTGGCACCAAATTATTCCTATTCACCGGTGTGTTATATGTGTACCCAGGGTGGAAACCAAAAGGTGAATCTTCAGTCCGTCCCTTTAATACTGGAGTACTGGATCCTTCCTCTACATATATCGGAATAGAGCTTATTTCAAGCTTGACTATCCCATTTCTTGCAGTTACAGTTTTAGTATCAAAGGTTGTTTCATATTCTTTCACCTCTTGTCCACTTTTGTATTTTGGAACTGCTTCTGTAACTATGGCTTTATCTACCTTAACAGGAAGCTCTATAAGTCTTTTCATTAGAGACATTTTTGGCGGCTTTTCTGGCAAATCATTTAGTGCTTTTAGTGCGTCATCTAATAACTTATTAACAAGAATGATGTCACCTTTACTGGCCGCCTCTTGTGACTTTTTGTTTAGATACAAAGCCCTTGTAATATCGAAACCTTTTGCAGCCTTTTCCCTGGCTAAAACCTGAAATAACTTTGCCTTTTCAATAGGCAGTTTCTCTGGTATTTCTGCTGAAGTAACATAATTTGATAAAAACAAAGATGATAAAAGTGTTGTAATTATCATAAACCCTGAAGAAATTTTAATTACTGTCATATTTATCTTCCTACGAACCAATATCGGTGATTTCCGGCCTTTTACGTCTTACGTTCATTAGTACTCTTTTCAGTAACAGTAAAAACCTGAGCGTTGCTATTACTACAAAATCTAAGTGTTTAACCGGGGGATTGCTGTAAAATAATTTGGATAATCCTTTTTCGTTGTCGGGCAGGAGATCGATATCTTTTTTTATAACACCTTTTTCAATTGCATGTTGTAATGCTTTAGTCTCTGGCTCTAATCTGATCCAATTTAGAAATACATTACCCCGCCCGTGTAAGTATACCTTTGCTTTTATGAAAAAAATAATTGTTTTAAGGAAACCCAAAAATGTTTCTCCTGGAGGATTTACAAACACGCTATATGTAACATTTAAGTTTCTTATATTTTTATCAGAGATAAATAGATTAAGACTATCCTTCACATCTTTTTCTCTTAATTCCTTTTGCAAACCATCAAGAGCATTTTGAGAAACACCGTCAGGAGAGAACGTAATACTGATGCAACCAGCCTTCATCGCAAGTAATAAAAAGTCTTTTTTGGCATGTTTAATTTCCATCCAAGCCGACCATTTTACTTTTAAAGTTCTCTTTATAATTTCTTCGCATATTTCTTTTGCATGATTTAAAGGCATATTAAAGACCCCATCGGAAAACATAAAATGTTTAATGCCAAATTGCTTTATCAAATATTCTATTTCGTCACAAACGCTTTTTACATCTCTTATCCTTACTTTATTACCACTTAACTGTGGATAATTACAGTAAGTACATTTGAGAGGACAACCTCTCTTGGTCTGGATACCAAGACTTTCCAAATGATCTAAATATGGAGATATATCAATAAAATCTCTTTGAGGGATGGATAATTTCCTAAAGTCAGGCAGTGGCCTGTAACCAGTAAATAACACTTCCCCTTTTCTACGAAAATAAATGCCGCTAACCGAGTCCGGCTTATTCAAATTCTCAAGCAACTCCGGAAAACTCTCCTCTCCCTCGAGATAAAGACCAAAATCTATCGACTCGTTCCTTTTCATAATTTTTTCAGCAAACATTGAAAAACCAGCTCCACCAACCACGACTTTTATACCTGGATCTGTTTTTTTAATAATCTCCAGGATACGTTGAAAGTACGTATAATAATAAAAAGGGGCTATTCGATGTTGATTATCAATGTTTCTCAGAGAAATACCTATAATTTCAGGAGAAAACCTGCATATCGATTCCTTTAAATTCTCATAAGGAAGGGCAGCTATGTTGGGATCAAATATTTGTACGGTATGACCCTTGTGGTATAATGCCGTAGATATATAAGCAAGCCCCAAAGGGTAAACTGGGAAATTGCCACTTTGTCCGAGATATGATTGTACTAACAATACTTTCATAGCTAACATTTTCTTCCTGTTGAGTATTCATAACTGTTTATTTTTAAAATATGTCCGTGATCAGGAAGGGGATATTTTCTTATTGTATATAAATACCTGGCATAATGATCCGGATGGTTTCGAACATATTGTTCAAAAAGCCTGATATAACTATCCATCCACTCACGGATATACGATTCTTTATCCATACCGTTATTTATATTCACAAATGGCTTATGAATTACAATCTTATGTTTGTTATTCTTTTGTCTTACAATGAATACAGGTAATGCCGGAGCCTCAGTACTCAATGATAGAGATGCTCCCCCAGTTGAAAGCAATATAGAGCCGTTTAAAAAGGGTAAGGTCATACGCTTTCCCCCGATAATTCCGTCTAATGAAATCACAACTATTTCATTATTCGCTAATACTTTATAAATTTGTCTGACAGACATTCCCTTATCCAAATAAAGGAACTTTACGGGGAGAGAAGACTCACATTCCAATTCTATCTGCATTATTTTATTATGAGAAGATGTTTCCTCGTCTTTTTCAAATGTTAAAGGGTTTGCAGCGATTTGGCTGACTTTATAGCCATTATATCCAAGCGCAGGCAGGACTATTTTCCATGAGCCGAAATGTGTTATGCAAAGTATGGCGCCCTTCCCCTTTGCAAGTGCGTTATCGAGATGTTCTATCCCTTCAAAATAGGACAGTCTGTTTATTCTATTTTGGTTAAGTTTCGGAAATGTCCATATTTCGAGAAGGTCTTTTCTGAAATTTTGCATGGTATGTCGTACTATTATATCCAAATTGGGTTCTGATAAATTTCCCAATAACATTTTCAGGTCATGTTTAATAACTTGGACTTTTTGACCAATCATTATATTGCCCAGAAAATTTCCTATGAGGTAAAGAAATTTTAATGGCAAATGCGGCAGAATGAGCCTCACTGAAAAAAGAAAAAATGTTTTAAAAATATTTGTTAATTTTGTATCGATCATTACATTAATTGTGATGTATAAAATATTAATAAAAGAGCATCATAATCCTTTTCATTCCACGGAGGTATGCGAATGTGGCTAAGTTAGCGGTTTAAAAAGGATCGGTTATAATAGTAGCGATAATAACTAGCTTCGTATGGTTTAAATTTGTTCAACACCATTCCCATTGTCTGAATGCCGGCCTTGGCAAAAAGTTCTTTTACATGTTCGACCATTGCAAAAGTAGTTTTTCCAGATTCAACAATGTACAAAACACCATCTGTTACTGCACCAATAGTTATTGCATCATTAACAGCAATGACCGACGGTGTATCAATGATTATCATATCGTACAAATTTCTCAGTTTAGAAATACTATCTTTTATACCCTGCGACTCAACCAATTTACTGGGATTGACTGGAATAGGACCGCTCAATAGTAAATCAAGACCTTTAACGCCGGTATGGACTATTACATCCTCTAATGGTAACCCTTCTGATAATGTGTTTGTAATGCCTTTATTGTTAGGAATATTAAAGAATTTGTGAATCGATGGTCTTCTTAAATTTAAGTCTATCAATAAAACCCTTTTATCCTCCATACAATATGCTATTGAAATATTAGACGCTGTACAACTCTTACCTTCACAATCTATGGAACTTGTTAGTAAAAGTGTTTTTGTTGGTTTGTCCACAGATGCATATCTTATGTTATTCTTTATCGTTCTATATGCCTCGATTATAGCTGAATTAGGAGATAAATTGGAAATGGTATTCAACTTTTGAAGATATTTCGACTTGGGAATTGTTCCGAGTAAAGGTAGAGACTTAATTTTTTTTACATCTTCGGGTGTTTTAATTGTATTGTCAATATACTCAAAGAAAAAAGTAACTATTAATCCCCAAAATAAACCGAGAAATAGTCCAATCATATAATTCAATTTTTTTTTGGGAAAGTAAATTTTATAAGGTACAGAGGCAGCTTCTACTAATTTGATATTGGATAAATTAATTGATTCCATGATCCCGACTTGGTTCAAGTATTCTAATAGGGACTGATACATATTTTTCTTTACGGAAAGCGCTAATTCGAGTTTTGAACTTTCAGCGTTCTTTTTGGGTATCTTTAACAATTCATTCTGATATTCATTTAAATATGTTTGTATCAATCCTTTTTTAGTAACTGCCACCTCATGATCAATGTAAGCAGTAATGGTATTTTTTAGGAGATAGTCATATCCGGGGTCTATAGAAATGGTTTCACTGTCAAAGGCTTTTTCTGCTTCGTTCTTTATAAGTTCTCTGACTGTTTCCACTTGTTTCTCTATCTGCTTGTACCCAGGATGCTCTTTTGTGAAATCAACACTTTTCTGACTTAAGCTGACTAAGAGATCGTTTAGTTTTGTTTGCAAAGATATTACAGAATCACTCTTGGAAAATTGTTCTGATTCTTTTCTGAACTTTTCCACTGCTTTGAGTTTTTCTTTGGATCTTTCTATCTTCTTTATTGATTCTAAAATTACTTTCTCGTTATCCTCATAATTGCTCTTTAAACCTACTATCTTATCAAGTAAATTCGTGGTCTCAGCCCCTAAGTCTACAGTTTTTTCTTTTATCTTAAACTCATTCAATGCAGACAAGGAGTCATAATATTCGTCTTTTACCTTTTGAATCTGGCTTTCTATAAAACTCCTGGCAGTTCTGAATATTTTTCTTGAACTTTTAAGCCTATCAAGAATATAAAGCTTGGCTAGTTTATTAGACATATTTGCTGCTTCGTAAGAATTGGAAGAATACGACACGATTTCTATCATATCTGCATCTTCATACTGGTCGACTTTAATATAAGGCCGTGGCAATATCTTACATTTCAGTTTATGCATAATGCCAGATTCAATCAGTTTATCAGGCCTCATAGCCTTCCCACGCCAGCCTTTTAAATTTAACGAAGATATTAGTTTTTCCAGGAGAGGTTCGATTTTAACTAATTCAATATCAGTCTGATATAATTTTTCTTTACTTAGCGAACCGGAACGACCCTTTTCACGTACGCTTATACCTTTTAATCCCACACTTGACAAAATTGAAGGTAAAATATTTGATGTTTCATTAATATAAAGTTTAGCACTTGCCTTATAACTGGGAGTTATCAGATTAGTTCCTATCGCTACACTACTAAAGAAAACCGAAAATGCAATAATGAATACCTTTTTTCTCCTGGACAATACCTCCCATATTTTTAAAAATTCCATCCTTTTTACCTGCCTCCTTCTGGGCTGTTTTCTTCAGATACGTTATTTATGAAAATTAGAAATATTACAAATTTTTTATATTTTCTTGTATATGAAGACATGTAATTTCAAGGCTGCTCTGTTATCTGTAAAGACTATTTACTTTGCGTGGAGGATATGCTATGGGAGCACGATTCTCCGGCCTTCTTTTTCAGTATTAATTCGCTAGAGCTAAATGATGGTTTCCATCGTTTTATATACTTAATCACGGTAACTATCTTTTGAAGAATTTTGCTGATGGATTCTCTTTCAAAAATTTTAATCATGTACCTATTTAAAAGAAGTTTAATTAAAAAATTGGGTACCCCATAATTAAATAAATAAAAAATGAGGTTCAAATATCGAATTTGTATAAATTGAAACTGCTTTCTATAAACATCTTTTTCCTCGTCAGTTATTATTCCATCTCTTTTTGCAATAGTATAAAGTTCGGTACCCGGGAAAAATATAAGAGAAAAAAGTTGCAGGTGAAATGGACGCGGGATTTTCAAAATAAATTTAAGGGTTTCAGCAATGTCTTCCTTCGTTTCGTAAGGATTATCCAAAATAAAATCATAAATAGCTGTTACAGATTTTTTAAATTTATTTATATTCTTAGCAGCTTGTAGAACGGTTTCATTGGTAGTAGTCCTTCGGTATAATTTTCTCGTTCTATCGCAAGCAGTCTCTATTCCCATCTGGATTTCGTATAATCCTGCATCAACTACATAAGATAATTTTTCCTCTGTAATTGTACTCGGACTGCCTAAACAGCGAAACGGGAGACCAATTTTCTCCTTATATAATTTACTGAACGTCTTCATTTCATCTGTGGTCAGTACGAAGAACGAATCATCTGATATCTGAACTCCCTCTATAAAATTATATTTCTTCACCATCCGTTCGAGTTCTTCAACCACATGGTCTGGGGAGCGCCGCCTTAAATATTTTTGTCCTTCATACATTCCCCGGAAAGACATGCAATAACTGCAACGGTGAGGGCATCCCCTGGTAGTCATGGTCATATAAGAAGGTTTTTTCGAGAGGGGGTCTTTAAAAAGAAATCTTTCCAATGCCGATGCGTCCAGCGGAATGATCTTATTTAAATGCTTATCCCATATGTAACTATTTTCAGTGGAATAATCGGGAAACGGCAAGCTATTCAAATCTTCTTTCAGAGGCCGCAACTCATTTTTAATTATTCCGCCGTTATGTTTAAACCAGAAATTATTTGTATGTAAATAATTTTCCTTGTTTTTCATTTTTCTCAGAAGTTCAGTAACGGCATCTTCCCCCTCTCCCATGCATACCATGTCGCAATGCTGTAATGATTCATCGGGTTTGATGGTAGGGTGTATCCCTCCCCACATTAATGGAGTGTCCAGTCTACTTCTTAAAGCTTTTGTGAGTTGAACAGCACGGTCAAAATGGCAGGTAAAAAGGGAAATACCAATAAGATGAGAATCTCCACAGAGTTCTATAGTTTGTTTCAAAGTCGAGTCACTAAATCGATATATGCTTCCAGATGCTGCTTTTGAATCAAATCCCTGGTCTGGAAGAAAGATTAATCTGACTTCAAAACCAGCCCTTTTTACAAAGGCTGCAATACTTCTTACACCAAAAGCAGTTATATCTGAATATGGGGAAATAAAGGTAACTTTCAATTTCGTATCTCCTCTTGTGAATATATGATCGATTTTCGTTTTTTCAATTTTTAATGTGTCTAGTCCTATCAGGGAGTAACTGACTCTTTACTAATTCTATATCCTCAAAAGAGAATACCCCGATGATTATTAAAGATGATATATAAATAATAATACTGATTGGTAATATTATAAAAGGATTTGTATTGTGAAAGGATACAATAAATAAAGCTGTAACTACTGTTCCAAAAATGGGTTTAATAAAAGTAAGCGTCAGGTTCAGTCGACCCAGATTTCGCAAGACAAAATAAAATGAAACAAGAAAACAAATACAGTAGCTCACACTGGTAGCAATACTTGCCCCAATATATCCATATTTTGGTATTAGTAACAGATCCAACACAAGATTTAGAAAAAAGGCGATTGCGGTGCTAATAGTACTTAAATGTTGCTTTTTAATAGAAATGAGAGAATATGTATTTAACGAATGTAGAAAAAGAAATACAATCGACACTCCCATGATTTTTAATGCATCCGTTGCAACTAAGAATTTTATTCCATATATAAATTGTAAAATAGTATTCGAGAAACAGATCAGTATTATACTTACTAGTAGACTTATTATGTAAAGGAATTTAAAAGCCTTTTTATAACCAATAATAAATGTACTCCTTTCCTCTGTATCCCCTAATTTGCACAGAATAGGGAATATAACAGAAACAAAGCTTAGGGGTATAATTGAGAGGGTATAAATGAATGTATAGGGTATATTAAATAAAGCTATGTCTGCAGAACCCCTAAGTATTTTGAGAACAAACACGTCCACCCTCAAGATCGCTATTGAAAAAAATGTTGTAATTGCAACTGGCAGAGATTCGTATAAAAGATATTTACCATATTTATAATCATATTTAAATACGGGCATACCATAATTTTTCAAATACACTATTAAACCCAAAAAAGCATTTATTAAATACGACGCTCCAATGCCAATAAATATTGCTACAAATCCAAGATTAAAAATTACAATCATAATTATTGATAAGAGTTCTAGGCTTCTGGAAGTAATTTGCAACATAGCATCAAAGCCAAAGCGGTTATTTGCAGTGAAGACTGCTACAGATATCGTATTTACTGCAAAAATCAATTGTGGAATAGTAACTATATAAACAGCAGTTTTGATTAAAGAATCTCTAATCATAAAGTGAGTTATCAGAACTATCATGATTAGAAGTATTGTAGAAATTAAAACCCTCATGGTAAAAGCCGAACCTACAATGCTTTTTGTTTTCTCCTTATCCCTAGATATTTCTCTCGTTATTATATGAAAACCTCCTAAATCCGCCAATAAGACAGTAAAACTGATAAGTGTATAAACAAAGATATACTTCCCGTACTCTTCAACTGAAAGATATCTCGCAAGCACGATTAGAGTTAAAAACCCAAAAATCGAGTTGAGTAACCTGGCAAAAAAAACTAATAAAGTATTTTTAGCGATATTTTTTCCTGTACTCATAGGCATCTGAAATACTTTCCAATTTCTTCAAACACTTTTAGTCAGGCGGAGATGTGCGCTATGCCTACCCAAAAAATACATGCAATAAGCACGGTTTCAGCAAAAACAACAGACGCTGTTTATTCTTGCCATTTACGCCTTATCCAAAGATTACAAAAAAACTCTCTTGATAAAATGGCTGAGGCTATTCCTACAAACTATCCGAATTCCAATATTTCTTCTCAGACTCGCCGCTTGAGACTTACCAGCCACAAAACGAAAGAGACTAGAAAACATTCAAAATCAATTTCAAAAGATTCACAAAAGATTTAAGAAAAATTTTTGCTGAAATTTTAACAAAGGCATGTTAAAAATAATACGAAACTTCATGTCGATTTTATCCACTGGTTCCTATTGTACCAAAACATAACGGTAGTGGTGGCTTTTTTAAGGGGAAGGGTTGGATTAATAATATTTTCCATAGAGTCACCTTTTCATTACTATTTTTCCTTTAAGTTCTCTAAAAAATACCAGTGTCTTAAACAACAATTGGTTTAGCAATGGTCTGTCCAATAAAAAAACTACGTATTTGTTAATCAGCATTTTAATCAGAAAATTTGGTACATTTTGGTTTAATAAGGGAAAAATAAAGGAAAAATAATTTTTTTCCCTATAATAAAAACTTAAAAAGTTTTTCCTGTATCCACTGTATTCTTCTTCGTCAGGCAATATCCCATCCAGTTTTGCTTTTTCATACAATTCTGTTCCTGGTAAAAAAGTTAAAGAAAATAGTTTGAAATGACGGGGTTTAGGAAATTTAAGGAGGAGTCTGATAGTCTCCGCAAAGTCTTCGCTGGTTTCGTAGGGATTATCAATAATTACGTCATAATAGATGGCTGCTAAGGAATTTTTAAATTTATTTATAGCTTGAGCGGCCTTCAAGATAGTTTCATCCGAAACGTTTCTCTTATACAACTTTTTGGTTCTTTTACTTCCCGTTTGGATTCCTATACAGGTAATTATCAGTCCAGCGTCAATGAAATGTGACAGTTTCTCTTCAGTAAAATCTTTAGGATGTCCGGTAAAAAGCATGGGTAATCCGATTCTTCTCTTGTAGCTTTGACAAAATTCCTGTATCTTTTCTATCGGAAGTGTAAAAATATTGTCGTCAACAAAACAAATCATTTGGATATAAGGAAGTTTCTTTTTGATGAATTCCAATTCTTGCATCATATTTTCCGTGGAACGGAAACGTACATATTTTTGTCCTTTATACATCTCTTTGAAAGAATAACAATAGGTACAGCTAAAAGGGCATCCCCTGGAAAAAAGGGTTAGATATTGAATCTTCCCTGTGGTTCTTTCGGGGATATTATATTTTTTCAATATCTCGGGAGTAAGTTGAATTATTTTACTTGTTTCTTTTTCCCAAATATAATGATTCTCAAAATTATAGTCAGGAAAAGGAATTAAATCTAAATCTTCGATGATGGGTCTGTGTGGATTTCTTATTATTGTCCCGTTATGTTTAACCCACATGTTTTGGGTATCAGAGTAATTTTGCCCGCTTTCGATCTTTCCTAAAAGTTCTGTTAGCGCATCTTCCCCTTCGCCAACACATACAATGTCTGCATGCAATAAGGAGTGTTCTGGTTTAGCTGATGGATGTTTTCCTCCCCAGATTATAGGGATGTTAAGATTTTTCTTTAATTGCCCGGTTATATAAACTGCATTAGGAAAATCAGATGTAAAAAGAGAGATACCTATGAGACTGGAACCTTTACAAAGGTCAATTACTTGATTCATGGTGTTTTTATCGTATGGAACTGCATCAGATGGAGCCTTACTATAAGATTCAAATTCTATGTCGGGAAGAAAAATTAACCGCGTATTAAACCCTTTGTTTCTTACATAGGCAGATAAAATCCTCGTAGAATAAGCAGTGACATCTGCAGTTAAAGATATTAGGGTTAGCATAAATTCTTCTCCTTTATTGCTGTATTTCTAGCAAAACCAATTTTGTGACCTAACATAGACCGTGTTTTTTATTGCTAATTTTAAGAATTGTATTTTCATTCAAAGACAAGGGCAAAATGAGATAATGTATCCATAATTCCATGACCGTGTAGCACCCGAGTAACGAGAAAATAAAGAAATGTTTAAAAGGTATGACCTGCATCAGTAATCCATATCATAATCCTGAAGATTTTTATCTTTAGTCACAAACCCTGATCAATGTTTACATACCGGCTTGTAAGCGTAAACGGAAAATAAAAAAACTACGATGGGCAATTAAACTGATAGCGATGGCATAAAGACCCTTTTCTCTTTTAAGAATTGCCCAAAAGTATCTAAATTCTATAATTATTAATAGAAGAGACAGTTTGCTATACGTTTTTAAAACCATTTGTAGCTTCTTCCTGCTCGTTTCACTCCTACCTTGTTGGTATTGATAACGGAACCTCTCCTATTTCTTTTCCCTGCATGACTTTCTTTACCTGTGGCCATAAAACCATGCCGCTTTCTAAATTAATAAATGGACTAAGAATTTCTGAAATATGCGAGAAATACCGGCTTACATTCGCAATTGTTATAGCTGGCAAATATACTATATCTCCATTTTTCAACATCCAATTTTGGGAAGTATCTCCTTCCTTAAATGTTTTTTTTAAGTTAAGGGAGACCATCGCAGGTTTTTCATCATCTCGCCTGATGAGAAGTACATTGGCAAGTTTTGCATTAGGTGTCATACCGCCAGCCTTAGTTATTGCTTCTAAAACGCTTATATCTAGATCCAGGGTAAAGACGCCAGGATTGTTGACTTCTCCCAGAACCATTATTTTTTGGCTCTGGACTGTTGTAACATTAACAAAAACCTGAGGATCAATTAGGTATTTTGATAACCGTTCTTTTATCTCATCCCTGAGTTTGTAAATACCTTTACCAGCAGCCTGAACATCGTCTATTAAAGGAAACATTATTCTGCCTGAGTGGTCTATCCTTACAGTCCTTTGAAGATCATCCTGCCTGTAAACGGAAATTTCTATCGTATCACCTATACCAAGAATAAACTCAGATATTTTAATATTATCAATCTTTTCATTTTGGTCTTTTGCTTCCGCTTTTTCTGTGTTTTCTT
>ERZ1292630.2060-Hain-H41-02um-R3-2060-length-19104-cov-7_pt1 | contig 19104 bp, 4 predicted proteins | sample MGYA00564408_ERZ1292630 | MGnify/ENA primary metagenome ERZ1292630 (study PRJEB36523, sample SAMEA6512641) | groundwater metagenome | collected 2019-01-08 | study: AquaDiva: Metagenomics assemblies of 32 groundwater samples
ACGACAAAAAAAATCGTTCCTGACGAATTTCGTGGCCGCACACTACTCTCTCTTTTGACCTCTCTCTCCCTCTTCAGCAGCATAGCCAACTTTGCGTTCCCCGCGTTTTCCATCTGCCCCTATTTTTTTTGCTGCTCCCTCTTTCCCACCCCCCATTTCATCCGTTCGACTGCTGACATATTTTCATGTCGTTGCATCGCCGCCCCCAGACGTCTCGCCAATGCGTGGTCGTGGTGGTGGTATGGTCCGCGGTGGTTTCCTCCGTCGTGATGATGACTCAGCTGAGCATGCCTGCGCTGGCGACGTCGGGGAGGATGACGACGGCTCCTTCTTCTCTGCCTGTGGCGTCATCGGCCCATGGGTGTGCCGAACTCACGTCCACCGAGCAGTTGTACTCATTTCTACGCGTGCCGGTGACGTGGGCGCTTCTTCCTTCGAAGAGGAGAAATGTTGCTGCTGTCAGTGGGAACGGCACGGACGCTGACGATCGTCGACGTGGCGACGAGGATGATGACAACGACGACGACGACGCTCGCGAGGCGGACGGCGTCGATGACCCCCTCCTACTTTTCTCCTCGGCGTTCAGTGATTCCACAAAACGGCTGGTGATCTTTCACTCAGCGTCTGAGTTTCCGTTGCATCGCTCGGCGATCGAGCAGTGGACGCGGCAGCTGGGCAACGTGCTGAGGCGACTCGTCGTGGAGAAGCAGCTGCACCGCGTCGTGGCCGTGGGTTCTGCTTCTGCCCCCGGCGACGACGGCACCACGACGACGCCGAACGTGCCGCCATATGCCGCGGATGAAGCGGCCGTGTCTCTATTCCTCGCCGATCGTGTGGCCCTGCTGGATCGATCCATGCTACACAACAGGCGGGGAGGAACCTCATCGAAGGACGGAGCCACCGGAGCAGCGACGGAAGTGCCGCCCTTCGCGGCGGTGTATCGCGGCGACGTGACGGTCGTTCCACATTTCGCATTTCCAAGCACGCCGGAGCCGTCCTCGGATGGCGACCCGATGCAGTACTTCGAGCAAGTGGAAAATGGTTTTCGCGTCTGGGAACAGTTCGTATTATCCTTATTCGCTCCTCAGGCGGCAGCCGACTTCCTCAACGTTCTTCTCCCAAGCAACACAACGGTGACGGACGAGAGTCCCGGTGAATCGGTCCATCACCCTATCGCTCAACGAGAAACACATCCGACGCTGCTGAACCTTTTTTCCGAAGCCTCCGTCCAAGCGGTGGCCGTGGCGCTGTTGACGTCTTCGACCGACCGAACAGCTTGTCGAAAGCAAACCTATGTTTCCACGTGCCAAATGACGTCTAGCGTCGTCGCGCTGGTTGACACGACCACCGCGTCGTCCTGGAAGGGCCTGCCGCCACATCCATCCGTGCAAACCGTTCACGACGTGGCGCTGTTGTTCTTGGCGGACGCTACGATGCAGCAAGGTGAGAAGATCCGTTTCTTTCTCACCGACGACAAAAATGCGTTCCAAATGGCGCTGCTGGAACTCCGTCGCCACGATGGCGTTCGGCTCGATCTTCAGTATCCACCGGAACCGTGGATGCCACGAGACTCCGTCTACTGTGCCGACCCTCCTCGTCACGGAACGCTCGCGGACGCCCCGGACGGGTTTCTCATCGTGAAACCTTATGGCGCGGCCATTGCATCCGCATTGAAGTCGGAGAACCGCCCAACCCTAACGAGCAGCGCGTCGGACGACGGACAACAAGGAACCCGAGTACCTCCACGCCTCTTTATCGGTTACGAGCTGTCCCGGGCGGCCGCGCTCTTTCATGGTGCCTCCGTGCTTCTTCAGGTACTCGCCGCGTACGCCATGCCGCTCTACGGTGTGGTGCCCGTCGACCTCGCCTCCTCCATGTGGTTGCACTTGTATCAGCGTGTGTCGGTCGATCAAGCCGTCAGAGGGCACCTTATCGCCAGCGACCGGCCGCGCGTCTCGACTCGCGTCAATATGCTGAGGGACGGCGAAAGCTGCCTTGCCCCGCTGACGCGGTCGCCGCTCACGCGTCCCCTGGTGGTGTTCATCCTTCCCACGATGTCCTGTGCTGACCGCGTGAAGCAGCTCCGTATCTTCTGGGAACGGAAAATGATGAACATCGCCGTCGACTTTCCAGAGTTGACGTTCGTCACCCTTCCGCAAAATAAGGCCTACGGCTTCATCCGCCGCGTGGGATTGCAGCGCGATCACCTGGATGACAAGCGACTCTCCATCGTGATTACCGGGCACCGAGGCGGCGAGTATTACCCGCTCATCTTCTCATTCGCCAAGTTTCAAAATGAAGATGCGACGTCCATTACGACGACACCTCATTTTCGTCGAGCCGTTCCTGAAACTGTCGTCGACTTCAACACCACCGCCATCCGGGAGTTTTTGATTTTCTTCCTTCAGGGTCGTTTGACCTCCTTTGTCAACATTCCGGAGTATCAACGAATGCCCGCCACGACGACTGCCGTTGCCGCGCAGTCTCCGCATGACCGCGTCGTTGCTGAAATTGCCAAGATGGAAAGCGACGTCGAGTTCTCGGCTGGAAACCGCGAACAGCTGCCCGTGTGGAACAGCGTCGCGGTGTCACATATTTATCTTCCCGCGGCTTGTCGTGCTCCCACGCGATCGTCAGCCTCCTCATCCTCGCAGCCCCTGCTCCCACGACGGTTCTTCCGACTCGTCTTCTTCCGTCCGTCGTACTGCGTGGAGTGCGGTCACCTCGAGAAGTGGCTCATGTCGCTAGCAGCCCGTCCGGACCAAGTGAACCCCTGCCGCGATGGCACCTCGCAGTGCCACCACCACGCAGCGACGACTGGCGACGCCGACCCTCGGCGGGACGAACGGGCCGCGGTGGGGAGTGATCTTCCATGCTCCTCGATCGTCGACGACTCTTCCGCCGACACCAGCACGGGTCGGTATCCCCTTCTTCCGGTTCTTCGCCTGGTGGTCCGCCACGGTGATGTGTCTTCTTCTCCTTCTGATCGTCCGTTCCTTGCCTTCGTCAGCTTGGTCGCGGTCAACACAGCCGACGATCGTTCGGGTTCCATATTCTCAGAATACGTCGGCGCTGCCCCCTTGATACCAAGCGGGGATCCTGTCGTGGCCGTCGTCGAGAGCGACCGCGCAGCCCATCACGAGCGACACCACCCCGGTGATTCGACGCTCGAGGAGGTGGTGCGTGCTAGTCGTCGTGATCGACGTCGATCGAGCCCAACAGCAATCGGCGGCGGCAGGGCCCATTGGATACCCGCATCGACGACGGCCCTTCCATCCGACGCCACGGACACCTTGGACTGGCTGCAACGGCTGCTCAAGGCCGCCATGGGGTGAGTAGAGTGTGTCACGACAGAATTTTTCGGGGCATGTCGTGTCGGGTGGTGCGTTTGCGTGAAAGAAAAGGGTCCGGAAAAGCCCACGTGGGAAAAACAAAACCGCTAGCTATTGCGTCCATCAATTAACATTGGCTGGAAAATGACACACAACAACACACAAAAGTGGGACCGAACGCACAACGACACCCTCCCACTTTCCACTTTCACGATCGTCAACATGACGTCCGCGCGGTATCTTTCGTCTGTTCATTTCGCGGTGACCTTAGTGCTGTTACTGCAGCTCATCATCGCGGTGGCCGGGGAATACATCGCGTTCGCAAAGAACGACGTGTCGACCCGTCACGGAACGCTCTTCCTGCAACCATACGACGCCGCCATCTGCAGCCCGGGCCAAAACCCAGTCGACCGCGCAACCCTTGCGGCGTTGTGCCTTAACGTCACGGGATTTTTTTCGCCCTTCGCGACCGTCCGGTTCACCGAGGATTTCGATCAATACGTCAAAGTCGTGACGGTGCCCTCCAGCTGCTCATTTCCGGGGAATACCACCTCGGAATCCTATGAATGGCTACCCCCTGGCGCGAACAGTGTCATCGTCCCGAACCCTCTTGTCGATTTCGGCTGCACGGTATACCGTGACGTGCGGTGGCCCAGCCCGGCGACGTGCCAGCACTACGGCGACGTCGACATCGACTGTGACGCGTCGCCGCCCAAGGCCGGTTGGGAATTTGCACTCGACCCTTTCGTTTCCGGGGGCAAGAGCGGGCTCGTCCTCGCCCGCCCGTTCGCGACCGCCCTGTGGGGAACGGTTTGCGCTCGCACGATCAACCACCTGCAAGCGTCGACCCTGTGCAACATGCTTGGATACACCAAACTCGGCGTCTTCCGTCCGTCGGTGGCGGCATCGCCGCTCATCCGCACCGACTCCGCCTTTCTCAATGCATCGATTGGGTTCCAGGGACCGATGTACATTTCGGAAATGAACTGCAAAGCCACGACGGTGTGGTCGACCGGGAGGAGCGACCTTGACGAGTGCTGGTGGCAATACAGTTCCGGCAACTCGTCTCGTGCCTCCACGGACACCTGCGCGAAAGGGCGGGACGAGCTCGTCGTCGACTGCGATCCCCCAACGAGTCCGCGCATGACGGATTGGGATACCCAATGGGTCCGTCATCCGAATTACAAAGTCGCTTTCATCGGGCGTTTGCAAATCCGTCCCAAGGGGAACACCACTTGGGGTGAAATCGAGGGCATTGCGAACAAGGATGTCAATGAAGTTCAAGGAGTGGTCATCTGTCGCTCCGCGGGTTGGTACGACGGCCTATCGGGGAATGACGTGGCGTGGAATTTCGGCATGGTCATGCGACCGTGGGACTACGACGACACCGGCGTGAGCAACAATCAATACTATCTGACGAATTTGCAATGCGCAGTACGGCCGGAAGTCCGCGATAGCGCCGACGTGCCGAATTTCACTCACTGCGGTGCCAATTACTTCCCGATGGCCAATGGGCATGGGCACAACTTACCGTTGCAGGTGAACTGCTTCAGCAACTGGAACTACCGTTTGCATGGTTCGGAATCCACGGAGGCGTACCGGGGATTTCTTCAGATGCGCCCACTGCCATCCGCCCCGTTTGGCTACGCTTGCAGCCACAGCGCTCTCACGGGGTACGGCACCAACGGAGCCCCCGCGCTTCTGAATGTCACGGCGAAGCACCTTTGCTCGATGATGGGCTTTCGGAATGAGTCGGCCGTGATGTGGTCGCGCCCGCTTCCTCCCAGCGTCGACGACGCGAGCCGTGTGCCGATTTACATGAAGTACCTCCGATGTCAGTACGTTGAAGACCCGTTGAAGTCGCTCGCGCCTGAGAGTGGATGGAACTGCGAGTTCGAGTATCAAAGCGTTCTTTCTTCACTGCGAACCACGGTGGCGGCCGCACAATGCGATGAGGTGTTGTATTTAGACTGCGCGCCGAATACCGTTGACGATTGGACGTTCTCGCTGAGTGACGGGCGGCACAATGCTCAAGGACTTTTACGCACGCGGCCGCACTTGAACATGGCACATGGTTTGGTTTGCAGCCGCAGTTACGATGTGTCCGCGGAGGGCGCTTCCATGACGGCGTCAGCACGAGACGCTGGAGCTCAGGTCGCATGCCGCTCTCTCGGTTTTCACCGGGTGTCTCAGGTCGCCACTTGGGTGGGTTACAACTCCAAGTACAATCCCGACGACGTGCCACGATACCTAGCTCAGCCGAATTGCGTGAGCAGCGTCGACAACACATCCAACATTGCTCTCTGTGATAGAGTTATCGTCAGTTCAAACGTTCGATGGACGCGAACGGTGTATCACCGCTGTCAAAACGATGACAATTTTGACGCGTTTGTCGATTGCTATCCGCAATGGCAGTATCAAATTCAGCCGTTACTGTCGTCGCACCAATTCGATGGGCGGCCCACCGGCGGACTCGTGATGATGCGGCCCTTAGTGGTCTCGGATGAGACGCAGCAAAATGCCACGATCCCTTGGGGCGGCTGGTGTGCGGAAGATCTCAATCCCAGCTTCATTGCAGACTCCGCGAAGGTCGCATGTCGACTGTTAGTTCCGTACTTCGGAGAACAGATCCGCGACTTCACCCCGACGTGGTCCATCGTGGACGCGGCATCGCTGCCTCGATCCGTGCTGGACGCCAATGCGGGCATCGCAGGAGGCACGTCGCGATTCGGTGGATACTTCCGTGGCACGCGGTGCAACCTCACGCGGGCCAATTACTCCGCGCTGCATGAATGCCCATTGATCATTGCCGATGACAACGCCACGTCCTGCCTTGGGAATACGTTTATTAGCGTGTCGTGCCTGCCGTCCTCTGCCTTCGCGGTCGAAATCGTCCCAACATTGTACAGCGACGACTTGATTTCCCTCATGGTCGCCACCGCCTTGCAGCCCAATTTCACCCGAGTCGCACCGCCGTCCGCGCCTACTGCTGGGGAGGTTAGCACCCACGACACCCAGTTGGTCATGGCCGCTCCCGCGTTCTCAGCCTTCCCACGAGGTTCGGATTCCGCCATCGCCACGGTCATTTTTCCCCCAACGGCATGGCCGGATCGGCTAGCGCCTCCGCTGCAACGGCTTTGGCAAGAAACGCGCGTTGCCAAGCCTTTGGTCGGCCTTGCGAGCTTTGGGGTCGTCTACGCGGGTGAGCCACAAGTGAAGCCGACGTCGCTCTTTCCAGGTCGCAGTTTGTGCCACCGTTCTCCGGACGACATGTTGCCCCTCTTCACCGACCCGGATACCGCCGCACTCGCAACCAACATGAGCCGCTACTCCGCGTATCGCATTTGCACATCATCAGGCTTCATCGACGCCCTGGCAGCGCGGTGGGTGCAAGCGCCGCAGTCGGTTCACTTTCGCAATCTTGCGTTGATGCCTTCTCACCTGCGGCCACCAGTGGGGCCGGGCCCCGTCGGCCAGGCGGCGTCTGCCTATGTCTCACTCTATTGCCCCGTTGACAATTCCCCCTGTGAGTACCGGTCACCTCCGCTGCGCACTGATTGTGCGAAAAGTGAAACGTTTCTGCAGTGCTACCCGTCGGCCACCGCATGGCGTGTCTTCACGAACGCGTCGTATGCCACGATCAGCACCCTGCCGCTATTGCCGGTCATCTCGCGGCCGGAACCGCAGCGTTCAACTCCGCCTCCACCACCGCCATCTCCTCCTGCCGCGCCGACGGTGCCGTTGCGCCTTCGACGTCCGATCTGCTTCGAACCATCACTGTACCCTGGCACGTTGGATAGTGTATTCCGGCCGCTGGTGACGGTTGGCCTCTGCAGCATGGCGTGGACGAGCGACGGCTTGCGCATGCCATACGGATTATCCGCGAAGTCGCCGGATCGGCGCAAGACGTTGCGGCGGTGGCTTAAGGTCACGAAACAGCTCTCAGTGTTGACGCCCTCCTCCGTTCCACGGAGCACGCCGGAACATCGGTTCCCTTTTGCCAAGGCTCGGCTCTTCGGCCTGCGAAACGCGTCCTTCGGAGGCGATGTTCTGCAGCAAATCCAAGAGGCGGCGAGTAGAGGCGCAGGCGGACCTTCCTCAGTCGTGAATGCGACCATGTTCGATGCGACCGCGCTTCCCTCTATCATGGCCATCGCGGCGCAACTATTGTCTACCGGGCCGGATCCCGCAACTGGCGCCGAGACGGGATTCACGGCCGCAGACCCGGACAACTCGCCCTTGGCACAGCTGGGACTCGGCTTGTACTTTGACTTGGCCGAGACCTGCCCTTCTGGTCGGTTACTTCAATTGAAATGTGCGCCGAACAGTCTTTCGGCCTCACTCGCTGCCTCTGACAGCCCATCCATCGGTTTGACGTCGTCCCGTGGTTCCACGTCGCTGACGATCTCACGCGGCACAGGCTCGGCGTCCGATTCACCGTCGCCATCACGCGGCAGCGTTAGCCTACCCACGCCGACCGCTACGGCCTCCGTGTCGATGAGCGTCAGTCGCCGCTCGTCATCGGAGTCCTTTTCCGCTTCGCGTCCTTCGGCCACGCGGACGAGCACTCAGAGGCAAACTGTCACCGGAAGTGAATCGTTGTCTCTGACCAAGGCCAGTCAAAGCGAATCGCACAGCGACCCTACGAAATCCAACCCTTCTCCCACTGTTTCGGGGTCGGTTTCAGACTCGATGAGCCTCACGGCCACCTCATCGCTCTACGACACGAGGCATTTCGTCACGCTGCCTCAGGAAATCACCGCTGGCACGCCCCTCGTCGGCGGCGTTGCGGTGGTCCTCCTGTCTTCCCTGTCGGGCGCCGTGCCACAGGCCTCTCTCAACATTGCGCGAAATATTGCTTTGCTTCGCATGTTGAGCTACTGCGGCTCCGAGTACGACGACCCACCCGCCTTTCCCGAAAACGTCTTGCCCTTCGTCGAGGTGCCGTCTTCGGTTCGTCTGCCGACGCCATCGCCGCATCAGTCGGACCTGTCGGTTCAAATCGATAGGGACCGGGCGACCTCGTTGATGTCGGCGTACCGGGGCGCGGCGGTGGGCAACCTCGCCGTGTTTGCTGTGCTGCACGGCATCGCCTTGATCATCGTGACGTCGGCTTATCTGTATCGGCAGCGCACGCTTCGGCGAGGAGAAGCGGGAGGCAGCAACCCGGCCACCACTGGCAGCACCATGCTATCGGTTCCACTCCTTGTGTCCGTGGCGCGCGACCCCGGAACGGAGGATGCAACGCCGCGAGGAGGTAACAACGACGAAACGGACGACAGGCACGAGCAGGCCGCGACCGTGAACCGTCGCGCGGTTGCACTGCCAACGTTCGCGGCCACCGCGGCTTGGCTTCGGTACCCAAACACATTGGCGTTTTTGCTGGGCGTTGCGGCCACCACGAGCCTTTCGAGCTCCACCTGGCTGGTTTACAACTGGCGATATCTGAGCCAACCCATTGGATTCTTGCTGTTGGATGGCGCCATGGTCGCGTTCGGCGCCGTGGCGATCCTCGGCTTCCTCGGCATCGGATTTCAGGTCTTTCGGCGGTCGCCGATGGCGTATGCTCCCCTCGCACTTACCCTCGACTATCGGCTGACTCCGACTCGGACGATCCGCCGCCTATTCATCGGTGTCGGCGGATGGACGTCCAATCACGTGGCGGGCGACTTCGAAGCGATGGCCGCGGCGAAGATTTTCCGTCGTAGCTTTGGAAACACAATGGCTGATTACCGTGGAAAGCCGCGGCCGCAGGTTCCTTCGGACGCTTCGAATCATGTGGATGATGACGACGTTGCGGATCACGAGGCATTGTACTTGTTCGCTGAGGGGTCTGGAAGCGGGTTCGACGATGGCAACAGCGACGTGTCGTCCAAGCTTTCTGGGGTCGATGGGCAAGACGTATCTCGGAATAAGGCCGCTTCTCGGAAACGGCGCCGCACGCTACGGCGGAGTAAGGACGACGTGAAGGCGGGCAGTGACGGAACCCAGTCCGGTGCGGGTTCTCTTCCCATTCCAGGTCCGTTGAACGGATTCTTGGGTCCCTTCCGACACCGCTTGTCACACGTCACGCCGTATTTTTTCGCGGTTGACGTCATTACGTCCATGGCGATGGCGTTCATCGCGGGTTGTCGCATCTGGAAACCATCCATCGACAGCTGCTACATCCTCACCACGCTCTTGATGATTGTCAGCGGCTTCACCTGGCTCGCGGGGTTTGTTCTGTGGCCGTTTGTTGCCCCGGCGCGCAATGTTCTTTTTAGTTTTGAAGTGGGATGCAATTGCCTCTCCGCGATTTGCCTCCTCGTCAGCGTCAGTTCGTCACCTTCGTCTGGCACCAACAGCGACGCCGCGAGTCTTCAAGACGGCTTCGCGATCGCCGGCGTGGCGCTGGCCACGGCGAGTACGAGCATCTCCTTTTGCACGTCGATGTTTTATGCGATCTTGCGCTTGATATTGTACTTCCGGAAGAAGCGCATTAAAGTCGCATTTCGGCTACGCAAAGAACGGAGCGAGCGGTTATACCGGGAAGTGGCGGCTCGAAAAAGGGCGGAGTCGTTGGCAAGGCGTGCGGCGAGCCGAGAGGCGCTCGAGGGCGTGCTAGCCGACGGAGAAGAGAACCCTCTTGGCGACCCCACCACTGTCAACGGCAATGACATGTCGTCGTCTCCGATGGGAGGAGGCCTCCATCATCATTCAAGGAGGAAGCACGTGGAACTGGATGACGAGCTCGACGACCTCGTGAACGATGACCCGGACGGTGATCCGAACGGTGCGCGATGGGGCCGTGGATCTTGGGATCGCTCGCGGATGGTCGGCTTGCAGGACGATGACGAAGATGCTGAGCAAACGGGCATAGTTCGGGACAACCACCGGCGGCGTGGCCTATCTGGCTTATCCATGCTGTTGGGCGATGAGGATGGGGAAGAGGACCCGACGGCCGACACCGCGGAGCAGCGCAAGTCGTCGCGAATCGCGTTGGCCAATGGCAATCACACGGTGAACGACGCGTTGGACCGGAAGCGGCGAGCGACGATTCTGGCCAGAAAGCGGGAAGAAGAAAGGCGCCGCGCCACCCTCTCGACGGGCGGGCCGCTGCTAGTGGTCGAAGACGACGACGACGATGATCAAAACAAGGAAACCGGCGGCGTGGGGAAGCACAAGGGTGGCCGCAATCGGTCGGGGTCCACATGGGGCGGTCTGTTCGGAGGGTTGCTGTCCTTCGGTCGGTCCGTCACGGCCGGCGTGCTGGGAAGCGGTAACAACAACAACTTTCGGGGAGAGGCATCATCGCCACGTGGAGCCTACAGCGGTGGCAAGGAGAGCCAAGTGCCTATCGACGACGACGCAGACTTGACGGCGCTCTTGCAGAGGCTCTCGACGTCCACGACCACGGGAGCCACCGCCTCCCAGAAGCCGCAACATCGAGCAATCAACCAAAACAATAGTGGATCGGCGGCGTCGCAGAACCCGATCCACGGCTTGTTCGATGCCCCCACGCAGCGAGCAACGCTCTTGGATTCTTTGTCGGACGACGAGGCACCGGACGGCGACGACCCCTTAGGTGCCGTACTATGTTCCGTGGGTGACCCTCCGGTGCACGCTACGACGGACAAGGAACGGGGAGGCGACATGTAGGACGTCGCGCAGATTTAACCTTTGATTTTTTTTGTCTTGTTTCCTTTCTCAACTACTCCCACCTACTCGTCATATGAGTGACGTGACGATGCGACCCTTCGCTTTATCTCCTCTCTCTCTCTCTCTCTCTCTCTCTCTCTTTCACCGTCGGTCTCTTTTTCCGCTGGCTTTCTCGCAGTTCGCGCATCGCCTCATTTTGAGAGAACTTTTATTCATTGGACTGGACGCAAGAATTTATCGATGTTTCCGTTTCCGTATGGTGTTGTTTTCGTTCGGTATTCTGTCTTCCCGTCGTTCCTCGCAGGGAGGGGTGGTGAGTGACAATTGTGTCTTCACATCCTTCCGTCGTTCGATCTATGAGAGGCCGTACCGTTGTCTCTTCTTCTTCTTTTTTGTTGCGGCGACGTTCGCTCGCGTGACGAAACTGCGATTTCTCTCACAACAACAACGCGACCGTCGGAGAAGTTAACGGTCTCTGTCTCTCTTCCTTTGTTGGGTGCAAAAGAGGATGGCCCTTACGGCCGTTCTGCCGGATCTCTTCTATCGGTCGGCATGCCTCAGCGAGGAAGAGCAACGCCACTTCTTGGCTCACTTGTACCGCGCCGCTTCGACCACCGCGGCGCATCGCTGGACGTCCCTTCGGCATCGTCGACTCGTGATGTTTGGAGGATCGCCGGATGCGCGGGGCATGATCGCCACAGAGTCGTTGCCCTCGTGGCTGATGAGAATCACGGCTGGCACGACGCAAGTGCCACCACCAGCGCCTCCGCCTTTTTTGACCTCTTCCGAAGTGGGGCGACGTAACCCCGAAGTGGGACGACCTAACCCGGAAGATGGGGACACCACATCATCACAAGGCTTGACGTTCTTGTCACCGTCGCCGACGACAGCGGCAGGAAGTGCCCGAACGTACGTGTCGCTTCCTCGGTGGAATCACGTTCTCGTCAATGAATACACCTGCCCAGCGGGTATCATGGCCCACGAAGATGGGCCGTTGTACCACGACAGCGTGGCCATCTACAGCTTTGCCAGCGCAGTGCCCCTCGTATTCCTCGTGAAGGAGCGACCGGGGGATGAAGGGGAGGGGAACCATCAGCCCCCTTCGTCGGCCACGACAACGGGTGCGCGCGACGGTCGGTTTGAGGACATCTATGACGATGACGACGATCCCAGCCCTGGTAGCGGAGAGGGTCCGACGAGTGTCGTGACGGCGCCACCATGCACGTTGCGATGGTTCTCGTCCGGCACCCAGCGAGCTGCTGGGCGTCAAACAGCAATGCCTCCCGTCGTGGTGGTCCTAGCTGCCGGCAGCGTTGTGGTGTTCCGCCGCGCTTGGTATCACGCTTATCTTCACGCCGTCCCGGATGCATATGACAAACGGCAATTTTTCCAGATTTGGGATCGGTACCGCCTGAGCGGCCGCGGCAGTGATGAATCCAACGCATCTGCAACCGAAAGCGATGACACCGCGATGGGGATCGCCGTTCATCAGGAGGATGTCGCGAATTGGTCATCTCTTCTGGAGGACGAAAGGCGCCCGTTCACTAGTTTTACGTGCCCATCTTGCGCCAAGCTGGTCGTCTGGATTCCGCGCGCCGAAAAACGCGTTTCGGCCACGTTTCGTCATCACAAACCGCCCCTTCTCTTATCGCAGACCACGTACGACCCCCACCACACGGCGTCGTAAAAGTAGCACGGTTTTTTCAGACTCATTTTTCTTTTTTCTGCAAGGGCCGACGTCGAATACCAGTACTGTTGGTATTTCTCCACACTGCCGCACCACAAGGACGATGATGCTTAATGATTACGCAACGGGTTTGAATCGTCAGCGGAAGAGGACCGTTCTCCCTCAACTCGTAAAAGGGAGCGGAAAAGAGACCGTTCGCTTGAGGCCACATTACCATACCATGCCGACTGTGACGCTTCTCTTCGCTCGTCGCGCGCCATCGTCGTCTGCGCGCGTCCTCCTCCTCGTCGCCCTTCTCTTCGTCTTCGACCGCGAACGCCCGGTCCCATTTGTCAGCGCACTTTGCGATACGCCGCCTGCGGTTGGGGTCGTCACGATGGAAATCCTTGGTGGCGTGCCTGTGGCGGCGTGGCGAACCGAGGTCGACGGCCGGCCGCCTCCGTTCCTTCGAGAAGAACAAGTGAACGCAACGACGATGAACTCCACGTCTTCGGATCCTTCGCTGCCGCCATCCGTCATCATGCGTCGAAACGCAACGTTTTTCATTATCCAGTTGGACCCCGACGACCAAAGTGCGGGTTGTAACTGGAGCGTTTTCATTCCTGCCTGCCCTTCGACGAGTCTTCTGGACGCCAGGCCGGGCCGCGGCTTGGGGATCATGGGCTTGATGTTGAATGGGACGTTACGAGGGTCCCTAACCTTTGGTGCCCCAGCAGGAGCGGAGGACCTGCCCCCGTACCTCAAGTTGGAGGCGGCCCCCTACGCGGGGTTTGCCTTTGTGCCGACGAGCGGCTTCGGCGCGGATGGGTTGCAACTAAGTTATCGTTCACCGGCCGCGGCGCCTTTCGCGAACCTCACGATCGTATTGCGGTGTGCGGACCCTTGCCCGGTGGACGGTCCATCCGGCCATTCACCGCCAGGCGGCGGGGTTGGGCACCTTGGTGAAGTGCTTTCGGAGAGGATGTCGACACGCATGGTGCCAGGGTCTTTCTTCGCTTGCCACATTTTGCGTCCGGATAACACCACGGCGGAGGACTGGTGTCCCCGGAACGCCACGGTCGTTCCCGACGACGGCGATTTTATGTCAGGCGGTGCCACTCCCTTTGCGCCGAGCATCGGGCTCGTCATGGCGCTCGGCATCGCGCAGGGTTGGCGGTTCGTTTCGGGGACGAATGGGCTGTTCTTTTCGGTCATGACTTCAAGCTTGAATGAATTGGAATCAGGAACGTCACTCAAGGGCGAAATCGCTGCTGTCGATGCCACGCTGCCAAGGTATCTCCCTGGCACACACCCCTCGTTCCCGGCGGCGCTCACTGGCTGGGCGCGTGGCAATCTGTCCCTCGTCAGCACGCCACCGCCCGCCAAGTTTGTGATCGCATCTTATCACGGTTTGAGTGTCTTCGCCATGGAGGCCGCCCGCGTATACGCGCGCGCGAACCGCACCAACACAACCGCGTTGATCAACTCGACGGCGCTGATGGGGTCATCCTCCCTCCAACCCTCTCCACCGACGGTGGCCATTTCTTGGGCGGTGACGCTGCGATGCCGTTTCATCTATGACTTAACCGGCGCGGCAACCGGCGGATCGCGCCCTACGGTCGTCGACCGCTTCCCTGCCGTTATCGTCACCGATCCGGACGGCATTGGGGGTACCCGGGCCTCTCCGGGCGGTCAGTTCAAGTGGCGGCTCCGATGTCCCACGCTGCCCCACAACGCCACCTTGGCGTCCGTTGTGTTTCCCACCTCGACTTCCGGCAACAGCAGCGACGATAGCTCAAGTAATAGTTCCTCACATTCGTCTGCCTTCGGCGGTATCTCTGACGGACCCAGTTCCAAATACATGCTGATCATCCGGGGATCTGGATCCACGGCGGAGTTAGGCGCCGTGTCGGTTACGGGCAGAGCGCGGCAGTACGCCTCTCACGATTGGGGTTTTCAAACCGTGCCGCTGGCGAATTTTGGGCTGGAAACTGCAGACATAGATGTCTTTTTCAGACACCCGTATGCGGTGAACAGTCTGGGGTTCGAATTTGAGGCGACGTGCGTCGAGCTCACCAGTATCAACCAGCCTCAATCATGCTTCCCCGAGGGACAAAGCGTAGGGTCGGACGGATCCTCAGCATTACGAGCTCGACTCATCCTCGGCGAACTCCCAGATCCATTCGCTGGCTTTCGCGCCGGTCTTCCTGCGATGTCATCGCAGTGGAATGTCACGGAGCCGACGCTTTGCGCCGTCGAGATGATCGTCTCCAAGCCCACGGTGGGAGCCTTCGCTTCCTTCGCCGTCAGCAGCGTCCAAACCTCCTGGCGAAATTTGACATCGGGAAACCTCAGTGGCGATGGCGGAGGGATGTCCGTGACACCGTCCGCGCTCATCAGCTGGCACGTCGCCGGCCGCTCCGCACGAACATGGGAGCCGCTGACGGAGGCGATCTTTCAGCCAACGTGCGCGTCGCCGACGAGAACGATCGCGGACCCCCGCAACGTTTCCCGTCGATTGAACGTCTCGGTGACGGCAGATTGGTGGGGCGCCTACGAGGAGGATGGCGCCGTGACGTCCGATTGCCTTCTTGCCATGTCCGCCTTGCTTGACGCGAGAAATCGTCCATCGGCAACCTTGAACGCCAGCACGACGTTCGAGGAGGTCGTCGCTGATCGCCACCGGCTCAACGCCGTACATCGCACGACGGCGTTCTACCTGTGGATCTACATGATGCCCGTTATCAACGTCGAGGCCGCGACGTCTGGGCCGCAGCAGCAACGCTTCGCCGCATTTCCTTACTTCCTCCAGCAACCCATGGTGACGTCGACGACGACAACGACGGTGGGTGATGCGTCAAGCCGTCGATCCATTCAGCCCGTTCTCCGTTTCGATGTGCAACTAAAGGCAGCGCAAACGTATGTCGCGAGCTGCAAGTCCGCCGAGGCGAAATCGGGACGCATCTTCCAAAATTTTCCGCTCTTGTTTCACAGCGATGATGATGGCGCGGGAAACAACTATGCCTCCGCCGCCAGCGGCGACGTGTTTTGTCCCGTGCAAATGATGTGCCCGCCGCGGAGCACTCTCGTGACGGAAATTTGGATGGCGTTGTCGTTTTGGTCCTCGCTCGTGATGTCGGGCGGGGCGCTCGACGAACTGAGTCTCACTTGGACCAGCGGGAGCAGTTTTGGACCCATTGTGATTCCTTCACGAGATGGTGACATCTTTACGATGAAGTACACTGTGGACGGCCGATTTGAAAATGCAGGCTTCAGTTGGATGCTTCGCTGCCTTCCTGCGACCTGTCCCGTGCCACTCCGCCAGCGCCGGTTGGCCTCGCTGTGGGAAAATTCCATCATGACATCATTGCCTCGCTTTCAGCTCGCTCCATCCCCCCTGATCATGGTCACCGACGAACGTCGAGGATCGAACGAAACAACGTCGTCGTTGTCCGGATGGAACCACCGCGCTGTGCTGACTTGGAGGGAGACTGATCAATTGGAATCATTCACTGCGGTCAGCTGCGACTATCGCTTCGCGCCTCTGCGCTGTCCGCCGTTAACGGGACAGTTTACGTCGGTAACCGCCGTGACGGGAGCGATCTCGCAAGCTCGGTTCGGCTTCGTGGCAACGGGAAGCCGGATTGTCGTTGGTCGAGACTATTCTCGCCGATCGTTTCACCGCGGCATCGAAATTGATGCCGCCGCGTTCAATGACCCGACGGTCGGCTCGTCGCTGCCGTCGTTGGTGACGTTTCACTATGTGGCGCCGCTGCTCTTTGGCGGGCCAGTGCCGGCGCCAACGGCGGCGATTCCAAGTTGGGCAGCGGTTGATGCCCGAGTCTTTCATCGCAACTGGTCTACCTTGCTCATCAACGTCACGATCAACGCGCTTTGTAGGTCACTCGCGAATGCTGATTGGTGCCGCGGTTCCCCGTGGAGTCCCGCGACCGTTGCCCCAGGGGTTCTGTACAGCGACATCGATGGCGTGGGACCCGTGTCCATGCCGCTGCATACGGGGTGCAACGCCCAGGTTGCCTGTGGCCACTCTCACTTGGTCGGTACGCCTCCTCATCCGGCGGCACCTTTGGTCACGACGTCGACGGCGACCGTGACGACCACGGAGATAACCTTCAACGGCAGCAGTGCCGAGCCGCCGACGACGGCGGAAGCGACGATGACGAGCCAAATGCCCCTCGTGGATACAGTCGTGTCGCTCAGCAACAGCACCGACTGGTGGCGGCCAACGGACCTCGTCGTTTCGCGAGCGAGCGAAGCCGCGCCACCACGGCCCAATCCAGCCGAAGAGTTGCGCTTCGTCGTTTCATTTCTGTCCTTCCGGCCGGCGGCCTTTGGATCCGTCGTCATTGGTAACTCGTCGTGGGTCCGTAACGTGGACATCGAGGCGGAAACGTTCGTTGTCGAACCTGTAACAACGGCCCGCGTTACGTACGGCCTGGGTCCTTACGACGGCCCAGGATTCGAAAGTTCCTTCTTCTGCTGCAGCTCGCTCCGTCATGCGGCAACGGCATGTGATCGCTGCGCCAATGGATTCGTTGCTTTCCCCTGGTGCATTCCGCGGAACGAAATTTGCCGAGTGGGAGTTTTTTGTGCAAGCGGATCCGTCGACGCCTCAATGGCGCCGCGACGGGAGGATGAAGGGATCGTCGTGGACCAAAACAACGTGACGGAAAATACTGACGGAAACTGGGCGAAGGAAACGAGTCTGGTGCGATCTGCGCGGGCCGCACTGTCTGCGAGCGGCGACGTCTGTGAGTGCCGCTGCGGTCCCTACGCCACCGGGCCCTTGTGTCAGTGGTGCATTAACCCCGCCCATGACGCCAGCAGACACTGCGAAGCGTGTTTGAACCCGACGGCGATGTTCCCGTCTTGCCGCAGCTCGATATCAGCGTCACGGTCGTTTCTCAGTGTGACACGAGATGGACTTTCACAGTCTTGGACGAATGATCGTATTGCGGACGGCCGATCGCGCTCATTGACCGTGGAATTCCACAACGGCGGTGTGGCGACACCGATTCGCACGGCCGTTTTGCAAGTCCCCTGCACCACGACGACGACCCACGTGCCATCAACAATGACGGGGAGGCGGAACACATCGTCGGTCGACGATTCCATTACGTCGATGCCGATGCAGAACACGACGACCGAAGAGCCCCGAGTTGGGAGCACTGCGACCCCGAGCGACGATCGCAGCGCGGCAGTGGTTCTTCTGTCGACGGAGGCGATCAGCGGCGATGTTGCCGCTTCGCAAGTGATCACCGCAAGTGGAGCGCTCGCCGCCTTGGCCAGCGGCCCGATTTCAGCCTCGCAGGTGATGCGAACAGCGAGTTTAATATCGATGGTTCGTTGCTCCGCCATTTGGACTGCGGAACATCTCGAGGATGCAGTTGGCAGCGATCAAGGTGTTTTTCCCTTGTCCGTTTGTGGCAACGCTGAGGGACCTTGCACCATATTCGGCTTTATGGTCATACCCGCCGTTCTGATCGTCGCCGCGGGCGCTGCGTTGCTCTGGTGGTCAACGTTGCAGGATGGCAACACGTCGGTCGGTGATGTCACCACGCCGCTTCCGTGGCGGTCTCTGTGTCAACGATACCGCATTGGGAAATCCTTCCGAGGGCTGTTCCACGCGCTACTGCCGTACTTCCTGACGACCATGGCGCGGACGGGGACGTTGTCCGTGGCACTGGCATCGATACTGGCAAGCGCGGAACGGGCGCGGCCAGTGTTCGCACAGACTTGGAGTGGGCAAAGCGTGTGGGTGACCCTCGGCCTGGTCGGCACCGTCTTGCTTCTCGTAAGTTTCGGCTCGTTGGCAGCTTGCGCCGTCGTCACTTGGACATCCGGTCGGCATGTATTGGGTACTGCCGCAGACCCCAATCTCGAGATGGGCAGCAAAACATTGTGCTCTTCGATGCCGACGACGACAGGTGGCGACGTCCCGACACGATGGTGGCGCACTCGTTGGGCCGCCTGGGCAGTGTGGCCGTTAATCGATGGCGTCCGCTGCCCTTTCGCGATCACGGCCGCCGCGCCTGGCGACGATGACGAGGGAAAATGGCGTCGAGCCAGCGGCATCGTTAATTTGCTCGCCTCGGCGATAATCGGTGCCGGGTCTGGCGTGGCCGTGTTGCACGGAGGTGCCGCGTTCTGCGGTGCCGTGTCGTGCTTCCAAACAGTCGTGTTGGTCGCCTTATTTTCCTTCTACCTGGCCGTGTCGCCTCTTGCGGACCGCATCGAGGCGTCGCTGGCCTTGTGTGACATCGGCTCGCAGATAGCGCTCTCGGCACTGGTGGCCGCAAGTCTACTCAACGGCGGGGGCGACGGTTCAGCGGCAGGTGGAACGTTCACCGCGAGGGCAACTCCCTACGTGATGTGGGCTTCGGTCGCCGTTAGCCAGTTCGTCGTTGTCGTGACCATTGCCATGGTGGTGCGCAAATTCCTCCGGCG
>ERZ1292630.2062-Hain-H41-02um-R3-2062-length-19095-cov-5_pt1 | contig 19095 bp, 16 predicted proteins | sample MGYA00564408_ERZ1292630 | MGnify/ENA primary metagenome ERZ1292630 (study PRJEB36523, sample SAMEA6512641) | groundwater metagenome | collected 2019-01-08 | study: AquaDiva: Metagenomics assemblies of 32 groundwater samples
AGGATAATAAATATGAATACAATCCTAATCATGTAAATCTTATTAATCTTCTTAAAATCATGTTCAAGACAGTTATTTTGTTTTATGGTAAATTTCAAGCAACTCTTTTGCTTTTTCTACTTTAATATCTTTTTGCTTAATCATTTCTCTAACAATAATATTTGCTAATTCTCCTGTAGCTCCAGCCGTTGCTGCAACACTTCTTGCATGAAGAGCCATATGCCCTTTTTGTATTCCATCTGTTGATAATGCTTTTATGGCAGAAAAATTTTGAGCAAGTCCAACAGCAGAAATAACTTCACCTAATTCTCTAGCACTTTTTACACCCAAAAATTTAAGGGCAATTTGAGCCATTGGATGAAGTTTTATTGCTCCTCCCACAATACCTAATGCCATTGGTAACTCAATTTTCCCAACTAAGTTTCCTTCATCATCTTTTCTCCAATCTGTTAAAGGCATATAACGACCTGTTCTTGATGCATAAGCATGTGCACCAGCTTCAATTGATCTAAAATCATTTCCTGTAACAATTATTATAGGATCAATTCCATTCATTACACCTTTATTGTGAGTAGTAGCTCTGTAAGGATCTAAATATGCAAAGGCTTGGGCTTGAAGAATTCCTTCTATTATTTCTTCTCCAGAAACTTTATCGGTTTTTAATGCACTTGGAGGAATAACAGCTTTTGCTCTTGAAAGTCTTTTATCAGCCAAATTTGATAATATTTTTAAATATATTTTACCTTCACTTATTTCTTCAACTAAGCTGGATACTCCTTCTAGCATTGAATTTATTGTATTAGCCCCCATTGCATCTCTTGTATCTACAAGTAAATGAACAATTAACATTTTTTTATAGGGATATTCTTTTTCATCACCTAAAATTCTTATTTCTATATCTCTAGCACCGCCACCTCTTTCTTTCATGTTAGGTTCGATTTTATTTGCAAGATCTATAATTTCATTTTTTCTTTCTAAAATATTAATTTTTGCTTGTTCAAAATCATCACATGAAACAACTTGTAATTGTCCAATCATAATGGATTCATCACTACTTGTAATAAAACCACCACAATCTCTTACTATTTTAGCTGCTGAACTTGCTGCTGCAATTATTGATGGTTCTTCTACAGCCATAGGAATTAGATATTCTTTATTATTTATTAAAAAATTCATAGCAAGACCAAGAGGTAAACTAAAAATCCCTACTACATTTTCAATCATTTTATCCGCTTGTTCTAATGTCAAAACTCCTTGAGATCTTAAAGCATCAACTTCATTTTGAGAAAGATGAAATATTTCTGATAGCTTTTTTACTCTATCACTTTGAGTTAGTTTATAAAAACCTGGTATTTTAGATATTCTCTTTGTCATATTCTCTCCAACAAAACTGCTTCAACAGACTACTTTATATTTCTAAATAGTTCTACTAACAATGTTATTTATTTTCTTGTTTTATATAAAAAATTATTCCATAACAAATAATACAACTTAAATAGTAAATTTATTTTTAATTTTAATGTATTTTTTAGGGCTTTTCTACCATAGGAGAATTAGATACTATCCAAGTAGCAAAAGTTTCTGATATTTTCCATTTTTGTGATGTGTACATTTCAGGAACGGCTGTAACATAACCTAAAAATAATCTAATATCTTCTTCTTTAACTGACATCATTAGATCATAAGGTTTTTTACCAGCATAAAAACCAGCTTCAAGAGTTGGTTGATTTTCCATAAAAGGTGCACATTGTTTTATAGATTCAATTGATATATCTAAAATTAATTGTTCTTCTGATTTTGTAAAAGTAGCAAAAGAATCTTTTTTTGGTTTATACATTGGTACATCATAATTATCTGTAAAAATAATATTCATTTCTGATATTTTAGGAAAATTTCCCATTTCAAAAGTTTCTTCAATAGATTTAGGTTTCTTTTCTTGTTCTTCTTCTTGCGTTTCATTTTCTACTTTATCTTTTTTACCTTTAAAAACTTCTAAAATAGGATCTACAATTCTTGAAAATAAAGTAGTGAAAGGAGTTATAACTTTATCTAATATTAAAAAAATAATAGATTTTACTTTATTTACTACAGCAGATATTTTATCTGTAATAAAATCAATTATCTTATCTATTTTTTCTTGAAGTTCTCTTATTTTTATCGTTAGTGCTTTTTCTTCTTCTTCATAAACACTTCCATCTTCGTCAAAAGCATCTTTAGAATGGTCTTCTATTTTATAATCTTGTTTTTCTTTTTTTAAACTTCCTGTACCACCTGATTTTAGGCTTCCAGTATTTTTAGATGTTTTTTTTACTTCATTTCCAGAATCCATATAAAGGGTATCTTTTGCAACATCTTCTAAATCATCATCAAGATCTTGTTTTTTAGCATTTTTAATTTCGCCAGCTCTTTCTATTTTTAAAAAAGATTGTCCCTGAACACTATTTAAAGAAGTTTCATAATCTTTAGTATTTTCATTTTCTTTATTAGTTTTTTTTGATGCCATATATAGTGTTTATTTTAATATGTATATCTTAATAATATCTTAACTGTTTTTCTAGTATCTAGTCAAGTTAATTGAGAAATTAATGTTTGGTAAATTCAATTTTAATTAAAAAAATATTTAAAATGAAGTAAATTATGAGAGAATAAAAAATGTTAATTAAAAAAAGGAACATTAATTATGGAAGAGATTTCTAATGGTGTAATAATTTGGTGGTTTTCCCTTTCAACAATTAGTATATTAAATATAATTATTTGGATTTTTGCACTTAAAAAAAAATTACCCTTTCCAAAAAATTATGATTTTAGAATATGGCAACTTATTTTTTCATCAGGTTTTGTATTTGGATGTGCTTCTAGATCTTTTATTCTTAGAGCAGATGTACAAAGATTTTGCATGATTGATTCTTGGGTTGCAAGTGTTTTTGTAGGAAGAACAATCGCAACAGTTGCAGAGCTTTGTTTTATGGCTCAGGCTTCGCTTTATTTATATGAATTTGCTAAAGAATCCAATTCAAGTTTTGCTATGAAACTTTCAAAAATTATTGTTCCTATTATCGCAATAGCTGAAACTTTTTCATGGTATGCTGTTTTAACAACTAATTATATTGGAAATGTTTTTGAAGAATCTCTTTGGGGGATTTCTGGAGCAATACTTCTTATTGGTTTTATAACTTTATGGCCTGCAGCTAATTCAAAAATGCACAGATTTCTATTATTTATTTATTTTTTCATAGGCTCTTTTATTACTTTTATGTCAACGGTTGATGTTCCTATGTATATATTTAGATGGACTTCTGATCAATTAAATCAGCAAAAATATTTAACTTTAAGTGAAGGATTATGGGATGCTTCTCATAGATGGGTTGTTACATATAAATGGGAAGATTGGAATACAGAAATTCCGTGGATGTCTTTATATTTTAGTGTTATTGTCTGGCTTAGTATTTATCTAATTTTTGCACCAAAATTTAAAAATAAAAACACATAATTCTATTTTGTTTTAGTAGAGATGTATTGCAATGAGTCTCTAAAATGTTTACAGGTTATTTTATTTTTTATAGATAAACAAAATTTTATTTATCTATAAAAATTTAATACACCCATATTCTTTTTGTAAATTGTTAAATAACAAAAAAAACTATATACTTGTAGGGGTAATATTTTTATTAATTTTTTTCTCAAATTATGGAACAAGGAAATATAAAAAACAAGCTTCTTGGAATAACAAATCAATACAAAGAAGCATTAGAATCAGCAAATAAAACATTAGCTAAACTTGAAAATGAAAAAAAATCTTTTAATCAGATTTTAAATAATAAAGAAAAAATTATTATAGAAAATAGAGAAAAAATAAAAAGTTTAGAGAGTTTTATAGAAGATAATAATAATAAAGTATCTGAGTTAGAAAGTACTCATAAACAAGAAATAGAAGAAAATAATAAAAAAAATAAAATAGAATATAATAAAGTTGTTATTATTGCAAATAAAAGAAAAGAATTAGTAGAATCTTTTCAACAAAAAAATCTTGCATTAGATGAAAAACTAAAGAATTTTCAAAATGAAGTAACTTTATTACAAGAAAAAAACTTAGTTTTAGATGAGAAAATAAATAGTTTTCAAAGCGAAGTAAACTTATTAACAGAAGATAAAAATAATTTAGAAAAAGAAATCTTAAATAAATCAAATGAACTATTAATATCAAATAAATTAGTTTCTGAAATTAAAGAAGAATACGAAAAAACTATTTCTGATTTAGAAGAAGAACTAAAGAATTTTGAAAGTGAAGTAACTTTATTACAAGAAAATAAAGATAATTTAGAAAAAGAAATCTTAAATAAATCAAATGAATTATTAATATCAAATAAACTTTTTTCTGAAAATAAAGAAGAATACAAAAAGACTATTTCTGATTTAGAAAAAAATCTAAACGAGATGTCTAATGAAAATATAGAACTTCAAAATATAAATACAAATATAAAAAATGAAATAACTATTAAATCATCTGAAATTGATACTCTTAAAGAAAAAATAGATGAAGTTGATATAAAATTAGGCGAACTTTTTTTTGAAAATGAAAGTTTTTATAATCAAATTTTAGATCTAAAAACAAAAAATAATGAAATTAATCAAGAAAATACAGATTTAATTCAAAAATATAATAGTATAAATCAAGATAAAGAAAATTTAAGTATTGAATATAATAAAATATTCCAAGAAAAAGATGAAATATATTCAAAATATGGTATTTTAACTGAAAATTATAATACTTCTTTAAATAAAATAAAATCACTAGATGTTTTGATAGATGAAAAAGAATTGCTCATAAACAATTTAAACATGCAAATTGAAAATGACAATGAAAATATTAAAAACAAAAAAGAGAAAATTGAAACATTAGAAACAAGAATAGATGATAGTGATAAAATAATAGCTGAGCTTTCTAAAAAAATAGAAACTAATAAAATGATAATGATGAATATTTTTCTAATCTTGATTCATTAAAAAATGAAAATATCGAATTAAGTCAAAAATTAGCTTATTATGAAAATAGCATAATATCTCTTGAATCTGATAATAATAGTAATAAAGAAGAGATTAATAATCTTAATTTATTAAATAAAGAGAATGAAAAACTATTTAATGATAAAATTGACAATTTAAACTCAGAACTCAGATTATTAAGATTACAAAAAGAAAAAGATATTTCTTTATTAATTTCAGAAAAAAATGAATCTGAAAATAGAGTAAAAGTACTAGAAGATCAAGTAGAAAACCTTAAAAGTCTTAAAAATATTGATTTTGAAAAACAAAATAATCAAGTTTCATTATTATCAAAAGAAAATTTTAATTTAAAAAATAATTACTCAAATAAAGAAATTGAAGTTGAAATTGCAAAACAAGATATTAATAGTTTAAAAAATATTGTAGAAAATTTAAGAAGCCAAATATATAAAGCTGAAAAAGATTTTTTTGAAATAGAAGCAAATAAAAATGAACTAAAAATTTTACTTTCTGAAAAAGAAAGAGAAAATGAATATAAAAAAATAGAAGTAAGTGATTTAAGAGAAAAAATAGAGATAATATCAAAAAATAAAAATAAGGAAATTGAGTCTTTATATAATGATATAAATAATTTAAATTCAAAAATATTAGAATATTCAAAATTATCACCAGAAGAATCTAATTCGTTTTTTGAAAAATTATTGTTAGAAAAATCAACTGAAATAGATAATTTAAGAGAAGAACGAAATTCTTTCATAACAAAAATTGAAGAGTTAACTAAAACAATAAGAGCTAATACTGAAGTTTCTAATAATTTTCTTTCTTCAAAACAAAAAAATATTGAAGAGTTAACCAGAGATAATAAAGAAAGTAATTTAAAAATTCTTTCTTATGAAAATAGAATCAATGAAAAAAATAATAATATTATAAAATTAGAAAATGAAAATAGATTATTAAAAGAAACTTCAAATGAATATAGAGATAAATTATATAGTAATGAAAAAGAATTTGATGAATTAAAGCTAAAAATACAAAGTCATGAATCTGAAATAAAAAATATCATAGACTCTCATGCAAAAAAAGAAGTTACTTTTGAGAAAAAAGAAGTAATAATTGAAGAAAAAACTAAAGATGTAAAAATAAATATTCCTCAAAATAAGGAAGATAAAAAAGATAATATTAAAGTTGAATACAAAAAAGAAGATTATATATCTATAGATGAATTATATAATGAAACAATATCTTCTATAAAAAATGCTCAAGCAAATGAAAGTAAATTAAATAAAGAAAATGATATTAATTTTAAATCTGATGAAGAAATAAAATTAAATAAAACTAATCTAAGTTTTGAAGAAATTATTTCTGAAAATATGAAAAAAGAATCACCTATTTTGGAAGATATAAAAGATGAAGAAATAAACTTTGATATAAGTCATATAGAATTTGATGATGATAAAAGTATTTTTGAAACAAAAACTGAAAAATCAGAACCATTTAAACAACCAGTTCAAAATATTAATAAACCTAGTACTACTAATAATATTAAGCCTAATAATGTAAAAATAGATAGAGCTTCTGAGATATTACATAATTCTAAAAAACAAAAAATAAAAACATCAGAAATGATTTTTATTATGGGTGGAAGTAAAGAGTTAGAAGAAAAATGGAAAAATGATATAGAAAAAACTTTAGAAGAATATGGATATACACATCAATGGATTTCTTCTTCCGAAAAGGATTTATTAAGAACTTCTTCTGCAAAAGGAGTTGTTTTTATTATTTCTGCAAATTCTATACAATACTTAGAAAATTTTGATTTAATCACTAGAAATATATCTATACCTTCGATAAAATATGTTTTAACAAATATGACTAAGTTAAAAATAGATATAATAGATAATTTTATTAGAAAAAAAGTGTTTTTATAGTATATAAAAGAAATATTATAAATTATTCATAATATTATCGAGGAAAGGGCTTTATAAAATTCTGTAAGGAACGTTTTTAAAACGTTCCTAAACAAACACATTGGATAATATTAAATAAGATAGAAAAATCATTCTTAATATTAGTATATCTTATGGTTAAAAGTTGGTTAAATTTGTCTTTGAGATAGCACGATTTTTTTATTTTGAGCTATTATTAAAGTATAAGTATTTTTTATTTTCGAGGGATTTTAAAATGTTAAAGAATAAGTTTTCATTGATAGCTTCAATAATAGTTTTCTCTTCTGTTTTTACAGGTTGTTCTAATAAAATTACTGAATTCGCTCCAGAATCAGATACAGTTCAACAAGAAAATCAAGTTAGTGCAAGTTCTATTAGTGGTATAAGTAAAGAAATTTCAAAAACCATGAAAGATCAATTTAAAGCTATGGATAAAGATGCAAATAAAGAAATAACTCCTGCTGAATATGGTGTTTCTACTGCTGAAAACATTCAAGCATTTAAAGATTTAGATTCTAATAAAGATGGTAAAATTGCAGAAAAAGAATTTATGCCTAATATTCTTGAAAAAGCAAAAATGACTATTCAATACAGATCAGCTGCAAGAAAACTTTTTGGGCAACTTGATAAAAGTAAAGATGGATATTTATCTAAAGAAGAATTAAATTCACCTTTAATTTCAGCTGAATATTTAGCTCAATTTGAAAAATATGACAAAGAAAAAGCTTTATTCTTCTTTATAAACAGAGGAACAAAAACAAAACTTTCTAAATCAGAATTTGAAAATATGTTTGCTGACATTGCAATAAAAGCATTAGTTCCTACATCTCCATCTGCTCCAGCTCCAACAAACTAATTAAAATATAAAAAATACTTTGAGATTCTATAAAATAGAGTCTCTTTTTTTATGCTTTTTTTATAGTAAAAGTAATTTTTTTGTCATTTCTAAATGTTCTTTATGACCTGTTTTATAACAAAAAAACTCTGCATTAATTGGTCTTTTTAAAAAGCTTAAATCACCTATAAAATCTAATACTTTATGTTTTGCTATTTCATTTTTATATCTTAAATTTGAACAATAATAATTTTTTTCTATTAGCAAAGTATTGTCATTATTTGTTCCTAACGCCATTCCTAAACTTAATATTTTATCTGCATCTTTCATAAAACCAAATGTTCTTGCTTTTGAAATTTTTTCTATATAAGATTCATTTGAATATAAAACAAATTTTTCATGAGAAAAATATGGGAAAATATTATCATAATCTAAAAAATAATTTATTTTTAATGTGTTTGATGGAATAGCTATAATAAATTTTGAATTTGATGAAATAAAAATACTTTCTTTTAAATCATAAGTTTCAATTTGTTCTTTTTTTTCATAACTTAGTTCATTTATTTTTTCTGAAAACAAAAAAGCACTTCCATCAAGTATTGGAATTTCATCACTATTAACTTCTATTTCTAAATCTGTTATTCCTAAAGCATATAAAGATGATAAAAGATGCTCTATTGTTTTTATAGTTTCTCCATTTTCTGAAATTGAAGTACACAAAAAATCTGATTTTATATTATTTATATCTAAGTTAATTCTTTTATTATTTTTTATAAAATAAATACCATCATTTTTTTCTGAGGGTTTTAATAAAACAGTTGCTTTTTTACCAGAATGAACTCCAATACCTTCAAAAAATATTTCCTTTGAAATGGTTTTTCTTTTTTTTAAAAAATTCAAAATATAATTGAAACTCCTTGTTTTTATATAAAGAAAATATTTAAATATTTTAACAAGTTTTTTACTAAAAATTTAAAATTAAATACTTTTTTGTAAAAAAATTCAAACTCAAGTGTCTTATTAGTGTTCATTTTTTTCTATATATGATTAAATTAGTATATATACAGATCTTTGAGGGGTAAAAAATGGCTTCCGATGAAAGTTTAAATGTTGCAAGTAATTTTATAAAAAACATTATAAACAAGGATATACAAAATAATAAGCATAATGGAAAAGTAGCAACTAGATTTCCACCAGAACCAAATGGTTATTTACATATTGGTCATGCAAAATCTATTTATGTTAATTTTTCTCTTGCAGAAGAATATAATGGAACTTGTAATTTAAGATTTGATGATACAAACCCAGTTAAAGAAGATGTTGAATATGTAAATTCTATTCAAGATGATATAAAATGGCTTGGTTTTACTTGGTCTAATCTTTTTTATGCTTCAGATTATTTTGAACAATTATATGATGCTGCTGTTCAACTTATAAAAGATGGAAAAGCTTATGTTGATGATTTAACAGCAGAACAAATAAGAGAATATAGAGGTAATTTAAGTTCTCCAGGAAAAGATAGCCCTTATAGAAATAGAAGTGTTGAAGAAAATCTTGATCTTTTTCAAAAAATGAGAAATGGAGAATTTGCAGATGGAAAATGTGTTTTAAGAGCAAAAATAGATATGGCTTCTCCTAATATAAATATGAGAGATCCTGCTTTATATAGAATAAAAACAGCTCATCATCATAGAACTGGTGATAAATGGTGTATTTATCCTATGTATGATTTTGCTCATTGCGTTTCTGATTCAATAGAAAATATTACTCATTCTATTTGTACTTTAGAATTTGAAGATCATCGTCCTTTATATGATTGGTGTTTAGATGAACTAAAAACACAAAGTCATCCACAACAAATTGAGTTTGCCAAACTTAAATTAAATTACACCATAACAGGTAAAAGATATTTGAGAAACATGGTAGAAGAAAAATTTGTTACTGGTTGGGATGACCCAAGAATGCCAACAGTTTCAGCTTTTAGAAGAAAAGGTTATACACCTGAATCTATAAGAAATTTTTGTGAAATGGTTGGGTTAGCAAAAAGTAATAGTGTTGTTGATATTGCTCAACTTGATTTTTGTATTAGAGAAGATTTAAATAAAAAAGCTACTAGAGTAATGGTTATTCTTGATCCTATAAAATTAGTTATTGATAATTATCCTGAAGATTTGGAAGAAGAATTAGAAATTGAAAATAACCCTGAAGATCCTGAATCTGGAAAAAGAAATATGCCTTTTTCTAAAGTGTTATATATAGAAAAATCTGATTTTGAAGAAAATCCAACAAAAGGTTATAATCGTTTATTTATAGGAAATGAAGTAAGATTAAAAAGTGCTTATTATGTAAAATGTGAAAGCATTATAAAAAATGAAAATGGAGAAATTACTGAAGTTCATTGTACTTATGATCCTGAAACTAAAAGTGGATCTGGAAATCAAAGTATAAGAAAAGTAAAAGGAACTATTCATTGGGTTTCTGCAAAACATGCAATAAGTGCAGAATTAAGACTCTATAATTATCTTTTTACTGTTCCAAATGCAGAAGAATTTGTAGAAGATTATAAATCTATTTTAAACCCAGAATCATTAATTACATTAACAAATGCTAAATTAGAGCCAAGTCTTGCTAATGCAAAAATGGAAGATAGATTTCAATTTATTAGAAATGGATATTTTTGTTTAGATTCAAAAGATTCTAATAAAGATAATTTAGTTTTTAATAGAACAGTTGGTTTAAAAGACTCATGGGCAAAAGAAAAAGCAAAAAATAAATAATTTATACTCAAGTAAAATTATTTTGAGAAAATAATTAAAAATAAGTTGATATTAACAATCTTCTTATCTCATTACTTTTCACTTTTTACTTTTTACTATGTATATTATAAAAATAAAAGGATTAAATATGAAAAAAATTTTAAGTACAGCTTTAATTTTAAGTGTTGTTTTATCAACTTTGGGTTGTAAAAATGATGCTGTAAAATCGACTGATCCAAGTGCAAAACCATCAGCTCAATCTACAATACAGTCAACTTTAGAGCCTTTGACAGATAAAGATAAAAAAATAACCTCAGATGATAAGGTTGTTCAATCTAATAACAAATTTGCTTTTAAAATCTATTCTGAATTATTAAAAAAGGAAGGTAATATTTTTATTTCCCCTACAAGTATTCTTTTTTGTCTTTCTATGATTTATAACGCAGCAGATGGAAAAACAAAAGAAGAAATGGAAAAAGTTTTAGAATTTACTGGATCTTCTTTAGATGAAATAAATAAAGCAAATAATACTTTAATGCGTCAACTTTCTAATGTTGATGCAGGAGTAAAATTAAATATTGCAAACTCTCTTTGGGGAAATAAAAGTTTAGAATTTTCTAGTGATTTCAAAAAAAATATGAGCGATTCTTATAAAGCAGAAATTAGTTCTTTAGATTTTAGTTCAAAAAAATCTGTTGATGTTATAAATGAATGGGTTAAGAATTCTACCAATAGTAAAATAAGTAAGATAATAGACAGTTTAAGTGAACAAGATTTATTAGTTTTAATTAATGCTATTTATTTTAAAGGAACTTGGACAAATAAATTTGAAAAAGAACTTACAAAAGATATAAGTTTTAAAGGTGCTACTAAAACAAAAGATGTTCCTATGATGTCTAATTTTGATGATTATAAATATGTAAATGATGCTGGTTTGCAAGGGATAGAACTTCCTTATGGAAAAGAAAATATTTCTATGTTTATCTTTTTACCAGGTGCAGGTCAAGGAATTGCAGATTTGAATAAAAATATGACTTCTGAAAAATTGACTGAATTGATTGGAAAACTTAAAAAGAAAAAAGGTAAAATAACCATGCCTAAATTTAAACTTGAATATGAAGCTTCTTTAAATGATGCTCTTTCTACAATTGGAATGAGTGATGCTTTTTCTGATTCTGCAAATTTAAGTAAGCTTTTTGCAAAACCTGTAACTAATTCAAAAATATCTCAAGTAAAACATAAAACTTTTATTGATGTTAATGAAGAAGGAACAGAAGCGGCTGCGGTTACAGCAGGAACAGTTACAGCAACTTCTATTATGATTCCTGAAGATCCTTTTGAAATGAATGTTGATAGCCCGTTTTTTTATGTAATAAGAGATAAAAGTACACAAAGTATATTATTTATGGGTTCTATTTTTGATCTTTAAGAATTAGGATTTTTTTATCTAAAAAGGAACGATTTAAAATCGTTTCTTACATAAAAATATTGTTAAAATTTAATGTTGTTGAAATACAATGTTATCGCAGGGGTTTGATTCATCAAACCCTTTTTTTTAAAAACAGAGCATAATTGATAAAAACAGGTAATTAATATGATAATAATAAAAAAATTAACAAAATCTGTATTAATTCTTTTTTGTTTTTTATTTATTTTTGCATCTTGTAGTGTTCCTAGTGAGATAATAACTACTGCTTTTGTTGTTGTTCCAAATAAAAACAGAGTTGAGGTTATGAATATGTCTTATAATGAAGCTTTTGATGATCTTTTTACAGAAGAAAAACCATCTAGTGTTGCAATAAGCCCAGATGAAAAATTAATTTTGGTTACAAATTCTGGTAGTGGCACAGTTTCAGCTTTTTTTAAAAAACCAAATGATACTTTTCAAAAACTAAATTCTATTGGAAGTGGAAAAAATCCACAAGGTATTGTTTTTAATCCTGTTTTTCCAGAAGCTTATGTTGCTTATGAAGATGATGGGAAAATATTAGTTTTAGATACAAAAAATACAAATATTTCTCCAAGCATTATTTCTACTATTGATATTAAAGGCTCTACCCCTAAAAAAATGGTAACGAATAAAGATGGAACTAAACTTTTTGTTACTGATTCTGCAAATCGTAAATTATTAGTTTTTACAAAAACAAAAAATGAATTAATAAAAAAAACTGAAGAAATATCTCTTATTGAAAATCCCAAATATGATGTTTCTAATTCAACAAATTTTGATGGTATTGCTATAACAAAAAATGAAAAAATATACATTTCTGACTATGCAAGAGATAATATTTTAATTGTTGATACAAAAAAAATTAATGAAAAACCACAAGTTATAAATTTAAGAAATACAGATAACAATAATTTGGAAGATAGTTATAATATTGGTCCAAGAAATATGACTTTTTATAAAACATTATCAGGAAAAGAAAAAATTTATGTGGTAGGTTACAAAGCATCAATAGTTTCTTCAATTGATGTTCAAACAAGTAAAGTTTTTAATATTTCTCTTAGAAAGTATAAAGGAAATACAGGAAGAGATTCATACAATCCAGTTGGAATTACAGTAGCAAATTTTAATGGAAAAGATTTTATTTATGTTACAAATACATCAGGGCTTCCTTTATCAATAATTGATCCTGAAACTGATAGATTACAAATATATATATCTATTTATGATTCTCGTCAAGAACCTTATGGAGAAATTGTTTCATGTTGCTCTAAATCAATTGAAATAAAAAGATAACTCTATTCGATAATATTAAAATTATAATTCTGTTTTATTCTGAAAGAATCCAAATATTTTCAGCTACAGAAACACTTTTTTTTAAACTACTATAACTATAAATACTTTCAATAAGATCTGTTTTATATTTATCTCCATAATGCATTTTTATTTCATCACTATTAATTGAAAAAGGAGGTCCAGAAATTTCTTCTTGATTATAATCAAAAGTTATAAGAATTTGAGGTGCTTTTTTTGTAATGCTTACAAGGTGTTTAGCATATTTAATACGTTTTTTTTCAGGTAAAGCAACTAAGGCAGCTCTATCATAAACAGCATTTATAGGTTTAAGCATTTTACCTCTTACTTTGAAAAAATCTCCAACAAAAATATCAATATTTTCTGAGCGATAAAGTTTTAATTCTCCTACTTGTTCTATTTGAGGTTCTATTTCAAGTTCATTAAATAATTGCTGTATAGCTAGTTCTACAAACTCAACGCCTACAACATAAAATCCATTAGAAATTAACCACGCAATATCAATAGTTTTTCCACATAATGGAAGAAAGACTCTATTTCCTTTATCTAAAGAAAGTTTATCAAAATGTTTTACTAATAGAGGGTGAGGCTTGCTTTGATTAAATCTTATTTCATTTTTATCCCATTTACTTTTCCAAAATTTTTTATCCATAATACCTCCAAAGTTCTAATTTATTCTTTATTATAATATTATAGAATCTAAAGTTAACTTGAGGTCAATAGGAAAAATGAAAAAAAATTTAGATATTGGAGAAGTAATTCAAAAATCTGGATTACCTGCATCAACATTACGATATTATGAAGAAAAAGGTCTTATTAAATCTATAGGAAGAAATGGATTAAGAAGAATTTTTGATATAACTGTTTTGGAACAATTATCTTTAATTTCATTAGGCTCTCAAGCAGGTTTTTCTCTAAATGAAATTGCTGAAATGTTTTCTACAAATGGAGAGCTTTTTATTAACAGAGAAAAACTTCTTGATAAAGCTGAAGAATTTGAACAAACTATTAATCATTTAATTATAGTAAGGGATATGCTTATTCATGTTGCAAATTGCAAAGCAAAAAGCCATTTAGAATGCCCTAAATTTAATAAACTTATAAAAAATGTAGGAAAAAAACGAGTTAAAAAATAAATAAACTAAAAGTTGAAAGTTAATCTTTTTTATAAAGTATGGTTTTTTTCTATTGATTTAATAATAGTCGAAATAACTCTTGAAACAACCGCAGATATTTTGCTTTCATTCCATCCTAAACACCATCCATCTTCATTAAATATATCTGATATTATATATACTCCTGTTGCCTTAATATTATGATATCTTGCGATTGTGAACAATCCGACTCCTTCCATTTCAACACATAATGCATTTTTTTCTCTATAATCCATAATTTGTCCCCATGTTTCATGATAGCCTGCATCTGTTGTCCAATGTAATCCTTTTATTGTTTTAATTACATCATTTTCAAATAAAATCTTTATTTCTTGAGACAGTTCTTCATTTGAATAAATTATTTTTTCATCAAATCCATACAATCTAGCTATACCAGTATCATTATATGCTCCATCAGTAATAATCAATTCTCCTATTTTTATATCATTTTTTATACCACCTGCAAATCCTATATGAATTAATTCTTTTACTCCACATGCAACTAGCTCCTCTGTCTGTATAGCCATTGCAGGAGAACACATTGCTGATTTTATAAATCCTATATTATTGTTATTTTTGAATACATATAATTCACCACCAAGAGAAAATTTGTATTCTCCTACATTACGATTTAGAATTTCATCATATAGACTATCTGCAAACATATATACTCTTTTAGGCATATTTACTTTATCAAGATCAAAACCTTGATTTCTTAATTCTATTCTAACTAATTTACTTGGGTCTGTTATAACATGCTTTCTATTCATAGATCTACTCCAAATTATCTATCAAAAATTTAAACATTTATTTATTATTGTATTTTATTAATCTAATGTAAATTATTTTATACTTACTTTTTTTATTATAAGTTATGTTAAATAAAAAATCCTCGGACTGAAGTACCGAGTAATTCATTAGATTAAAAAATAGATATATCTAATTTTCCTCTAATGATTACATTATGTATAAATAATTTCATTCTGTTATTGTTTGCAAAATACCAAAAGTTAAAAAAAGGTTATAACAAAATTAAATTTTAAAGCAAGTCTTAACCTTTCTATGCTATAATAATTCTTAGTACTTGTTTAAAGTTATCTATTAGGTTAAAATCTAATATTTAAAAGTAAAAAAAATAAAATTAGAATTTTTTGAAAAATACGGAGGCTAATATGATAATTAGCAAAAAATTAACAAAGTCTGTAGTAGGTATTTTTTGTTCTGCTTTGATGATGTCTGCTGCATCTGGTTGTTTTCGTGGCACTCCTGATGCAATATTAACTAATGTAAGTACAACTGCTTTTGCTGTTGTGCCAAATAAAAACAGAATAGATGTAATAAATACTTCTACTAACGAAGCTTTTGACTCACTTTTTACAGATGAAAAACCATCTAGTATTGCAGTAAGCCCAGATGCTAGAATGATTTTAGCAACAAACTCTATAAGTGGAACAGTTTCTGTTTTTTTAAGAAAACCTAATGATACTTTTCAAAAATTAAATTCTGTTGGAAGTGGGAATAGACCAGCAGGTATAGTTTTTAACCCAAAATTTCCAGAAGCTTATGTTGCTTATGAGGGTGATGGAAGAATATTAGTTTTGGATACAAGAAGCGTTACTTCTTCTCCAAGAGTAGTTGGTGTTGTTACTCTTCAGGGTGCTGCTCCTAAAAAAATGGTAATTAGCCCAGATGGAACAAGATTATTTGTTACAGATTCTGCAAATGCAAAACTATTGGTTTTGACAAAAACAGGAACTAATTTAATTAAGAAAAGTGGTGAAGTTGCACTTGTAGCAAATTCAATAGCAGGTTCGGCTAACTCTACAATACTTGAAGGTATTGTAATGACAAAACAAGAAAAAGTTTATATAGCTGATTATACAAGAGATACTATAATGGTAGTTGATGGTAAACAATCTACAGGAACACCCGTGCAAATAAATCTTAGATCTGGTACTGGTGCAAATTTAAGTGTAAATTCTAATATTGGGCCTAAAAATATGACTGTTTATACAACATTAGCAGGAAGAGAAAAAGTTTATGTAGCTGGTTATAATGCTTCAATAATTTCTTCTATTGATGTTCAAACTCAGAAAGTTGTTAATATTCCTCTTACAGGTTCTACAGGTTTCCAAGGGAATACAGGAAGAGATTCATATAATCCTGTAGGAGTTGCAGTAGCTAATTTTAATGGTAAAGATTATATTTATGCTACAAATACATCAGGTCTTTCTTTATCGATGATTGATCCAGAAACTGATAGATTACAAAGAAATACTTCTACAGTAGCATCTGCTGCGGATCAAGAGCCTTTTGGTGAAATAGTTTCTGCTGGTTCTGTTACATCTGCATCTGTAACAAGATAGAAAAAATAAACATAATCGCCTAGGAAATAAATAGTTTTCTAGGTATTTTTAATAAAAAAGAGTTCATGGCAAATAAAACATTAACAAAAGTTGGGGTGATCAGTCTTGGTTGCCCCAAAAATCTTGTGGATACAGAAATAATGCTAGGGTTAGTTAATAACTCTGGTTATGTTGTAACACATGATCAAAGCGAAGCCGAAGTTGTTCTAGTAAACACTTGTGGTTTTATAGACTCATCTCAAAAAGAATCAATGAGAGCTATTTTTGATACTATCAGAGATGGTAAAAAAGTAATTATGGCAGGTTGTCTTTTAGAGCGTTTTAGAGAAGACAATATAGAAGAAAAAATGCCTGAAATAAGTGCTTTTATTGGTACAGGAGAGATAACTAATATTGTTAGTGTGTTAGATAAAGTAACAGGCTATGAAAGAAACGAAACAAAAATATTAGATTATTTTTCAACAGATTTTGAGCTTCCTCGTTATAGCACCTCTTTTGGTAGTTTTTCTTATGTAAAAATATCAGAAGGCTGTGATCATCCTTGTACTTTTTGTATTATTCCAAAACTAAGAGGAAAAAATCAAAGTCGTCCTATTTCTTCTATTGTTCAAGAAGTAACCGAATTAGCAAAAAATGGTATAAATGAAGTTGCTTTAGTAGCTCAAGATTTAACCGCTTATGGTCATGATATGAATAAAAAAGAAGTAAATATAACTGAATTACTTAAAGAGTTAGTAAAAATATCAAATAGTCCTTATTATAGACTTTTATATACTTACCCTGGTACAATTACACAAGATTTATTAGATCTTATCGCAAAAGAAGAAAAAATATTAAAATATATTGATATGCCATTGCAACATAGTCATCATGAAGTTCTTAAAGATATGAAAAGACCTTCTTCTGAAGAAAAAATAGAAGATCTTTTATTAAGAATGAGAAAAACTATTCCTGATCTTGTTTTAAGAACTACTTTTATTGTAGGCTATCCATCAGAAAAGAAAGAACATTTTGAACATCTTTGTGAATTTGTAAAAAGACATAAATTTGAACATCTTGGTGTTTTTACCTACTCTAAAGAAGTTGGTACTCCTGCTGGTGATATAAAAGAACAAGTAAAACAAAGAGTAAAAATAAAGAGAAGAAAAGAATTAATGACCATTCAACAAGAAATAGTAAAAGAAACTAATGCAAAACTTGTTGGTAAAGTTCTTCCTATGTTTATTGAAGGTGTTAATCCTGAAAAAGGACAGATTTTTGGTAGAACTTATAGAGATGCACCAGAAATAGATGTTTTTACAACCGTTAAGGGTACTGCTGATCCTGGTGATATCGTAAATGTTAAAATAACAAAAGTAAAAGTGTATGATACTTTTGGTGAAATAGTATAAATAAATAATGACTATACCAAATCTATTAACAATATTTAGAATAGCCTTAATACCGTTTTTTTGTTATTTTGTTTTTGATTTAGATACATACAACATATATAAAACATCTCATCCTGATAACCTTTTAATTGCAGGTGTTATTTTTTCTATAGCTGCAATAACAGATTTTTTTGATGGTTATTTGGCAAGAAAATGGAATCAAACTTCTAATTTAGGTAAATTATTAGATCCATTGGCAGATAAACTTTTAGTTACAGCAGCTCTTATAGCTTTAATAGAATGGAGATTTGTTCCAGGTTGGACAGTTGTTATAATTCTTTCAAGAGAATTCATTATTACGGCTCTTAGAGGGATGCTAGCAGAAGTAGGCGTTAAAGCTACTGGTGCAAGTCGTTTAGGTAAAGTAAAAACTGTTTTACAAATAATAGCCGTAATTTCGTTCCTTTTTGATCTTGGTTGGTTTGCTACAATGGTTTATAATGTTGCTGTCGTTTTTACTGTTGTTTCTGGTATTGATTATATGTGGAAATCAAGAGAACATTTGAAATTTTAATTTTAGAATCAAAAATTAAATAACTTTCTGAACTAAAGAATAAAAATAATATTTTAAATATTTGGCATTTTTAATAATTTTAGAGCATCACAAGAACTTGTAGGGATCTCGTGCTTCAGTGCCTATCCACACAAGTTCTTGTTTAGTTTCATTGTAACGAATACAATTGTCAATAACAAGCCAAAAATAAGCATAAACAACAATTAAAAAACCAGCAATTAAAAAAATAATTAACTTACTGAAGTTATTTAATTATGAATCCTAAAAGTGATTAAAATAACCTGAGTTCGACAAATTTATATTCTGGAATATACTGATAATAGGTAATA
>ERZ1292630.2065-Hain-H41-02um-R3-2065-length-19084-cov-9_pt1 | contig 19084 bp, 11 predicted proteins | sample MGYA00564408_ERZ1292630 | MGnify/ENA primary metagenome ERZ1292630 (study PRJEB36523, sample SAMEA6512641) | groundwater metagenome | collected 2019-01-08 | study: AquaDiva: Metagenomics assemblies of 32 groundwater samples
TGATCTGCTGATCCCGTCACACCGCCAAGCGGCGACGACATCCGCCACGATTCCCTAACAGTGTTGAAAAGGCTCTTTTTCGTGGGTTCACGCGCAACAAGCAGACATGAGGCCATTCATGCGTCGCGGCGCGTCCGCCGCGCCACTGCGAGCGCTACGAATGATCGGCGCGCCATCGCTGATGCATCCGCCGATTCTTCCACCCCCCGCCGCGTTCAGTGATCTGCTGATCCCGTCACACCGCCAAGCGGCGACGACATCCGCCACGATTCCCGCTGGGCCCCTAGGGGACGACGTCCCGTTTGAGCCTGCAGACCATCATTCGTCTTCAGCCGACGGCAGTCATGCTGCAGTCTCGGCGGAATTTCGCAACATCGATGATGCCCCCAACTTGGACGAGCATCCGGGGCTGGCACATTCACTCGACATGTTGCTCGACGACTTTTTAGCGTGCCGCACGGATGTGCTGACGAGCTTCGCACGTCTGAAAGGGGCCAAGTCGCTATCCAAGGCCGGTTTGATCACCGACTTGCTGATGGCCGCCAAGGACGACGTGCAAGGACGCTTGTCCACGAAATCAGCGGCGACAATGCTGAACGCTATGGGGGCGTCGATTGTGCTCAGCGACATGCGTCGTAACACGTACGATGACAAGCGCCTCGAGCTCGAAATGATCCAGGCCGCCATCGAGCGGCGCAACACGTTTCAACTTGGGGACTTTATTGCCCAGCTGCAGAGCCATGCGGTTCACAGCGCCGCGACGTCGCGCCACCTAATGTCCGAGTTTGTCAACGAGTGGACCTCCATCGCCGACGCCGCGGGGGAAGGCGTGAACTACCAGCGCCGCAAGGCTGCCGAGGAGCTGCTCAAGGACGTCGGCATCGACTTCGTCGTTTGTTCTTTTGCGGTTCTTCTGCACACCTGGGTGGACTCGGTACATCATCCGCGCTTCAAAAACTCCGCGCGGGCCAGTGAATGCTTGGCGTCGGCGAAATTGATCGGATCGCCCGCGTCGGAGAGCGAGGCGATGAAGACGGTGCTCGCCGTGATGCAGGTAGCAACGCATCTGATCACCTTGTCGCCGAGGACGAAAGACGATGCCGGCAAGTACAACTATGCCAAGCTGAACCCGGACCGCCTGGCGGCGCTCATCGGTCACGCCACGGCGATGTCGACGCCGCTGGTCCACGTGCCCCCGTGGCTGACCACCTTCGTGCTTCAATTCGATGCCTGGGAGGAGTTAATGCGCAAGCAAATGCCGGCCGTGATGGGCGTTGTCTCGGCCACTTTCTTTGACCACCTCTTTTTCAACGTGTGCGCGGTGAAGGCCGTCTCCGAAATGAAGAGCGCCGACGAGCCCCCACGATTGTCGGACGTCCCCGGTGAGTATCGTCGCGTGTTGCTCGATACGCTCGTGCATGATTGTGGCGAAACCGCCGCGGCGGAGGTGCTGAACGGTCTCTTCCGCGCCGTCAACGCAGAGCAGTCTGTCTCGGCGGAGGATAACCCCCGCCGCGTGTTCAAATTGAAGTTCTTTGAGAACATCATGGCCCAGATGCAGAGCATCATTCCGAGTGCCAAAGGACGCCCATCCCGCAGCCGAGTCAACCTCGCGCTGCTGGAGCACGTCCTTAGTGCCGATCGCTTTGAAGGGATTGGCGCCTTGCTTCGCGTGCTGCCAAACATCATCGAGGACTTCGCCTTCGCCATGCGGTTCCAGCGAGTGGCGCACGTCGTCAGCGCCAAGGACCGGCAACGGCTCGCCGCTTCGTATAATCTTTCGGACGACCTCGCGCACTATGAGGCCAAAGCCGACGTCGGGCCCATCCCTCTGGACACGGTCGCCTTCCTCGCAACCGTGCTGCTGTTCATGGCTCTAAAAGGCAGAAGCGGTCGCGACAGTGTGCTCACCCTACAAGGAAGTCCGACCACCATGCCCGAATTTGCCATTCTAACGTGGACAGCGAAGTCCAACGACTTGACACTGCGCGACTTGAACGTGAAGCTGCCCCCTCGCGTCACGCCGAGCAGCTGGCTGCAGGACCAAAGCGTCCCGTCCGCCGTCGGCGGTGTCTACACCTTCACGACCGTCGATTGCGTCAAAGGCGCGATGGGGTCCATCATGATGGCCTGCCGCGCGCCAATCATCGAGGCTCTCGATTCCATTTCTTCTGTCGCGTGGTCCATTAATCGTTTTATTCTGCACGTCGAAGAGGCCGTCATCCAGGAGGGTTACGCGGTGGGCAAGATCCGCCAATCGTACTTTCCGCTGACCTACGCCCGCTTGCGCAAAGGCATCCTTCCATGCTCGATCCCCAACCGCACGACGCCGCTCATCAATCGCACCTCGGCGGATGCGTACGACGAGCAGTTTCGGGACGACTGGCAGCAGCTTAGCGACGTGCGGGGCGCGCGGATTCATCTTCTACAAGGCCTGCGACAGGCGCGGGCACTACTCACCGCGGAGAAGGTGTACTTTCCAAACAACATGGACTTCCGCGGTCGATTTTACCCCGTCGCGGCGCGGCTCAACCACGTGGGGTCTGATCCCTTTCGCGCCTTGCTCAACCACGCGGACAGGAAGCCCCTTGGTGCGGATGGGCTGCGCTGGTTGAAGATTCACACAGCGAATAAAATGGGGAAAACGAAGCTGTCGTTCGACGAGAGGGTGCTCTGGGTCGAAAATAACATGGCCCAGATCGTGGAAAGCTCGGAAGCCCCGATGACCGGCTCGAAGTGGTGGCAAGAAGGAGAGGACCCATTCGGTGCCCTTGCCGCGTGTCGCGAGCTCTCTTCCGCGTACTCCCACTCGCAGGGACCCGAAAAATACCCCACCAACCTCCTCGTGGCGGTGGACGGTAGCTACAACGGCCTGCAACACTACTCCGCCATCGGGCGAGACATCACGGGCGCGCGCCTCGTGAACCTCTTGCCCTCCGCGCGACCGCACGATGCCTACACGGAGCTGCTCAACATCATGATGACCACGATCCGCGAGGACGCCCAGAACGACGATGAGGTCGCGCAACGTTGTGTCGGCTCCGGCATCGGCCTGGATAAGAATCACATCCGACGAAAGACGGTCAAGCAGGCGATCATGACCCAGGTGTACGGCGTGACGGCCTTCGGGATGAAGGAACAGATCGCCGTGCAACTGGAGGAGCAGAATAAGGCCCACGGACTGTGGATTCCGGCGGTGATCGCCGAGATGAGTCGATACCTCACGCGTGTGTTGATGGCGTCGCTGGGCGCGACGTTCAAGGAAACGACGAGATGTCGCTTGTGGCTGGAGCTGGTGAGTTCGCTCGTGTTCAGCTGTCAGCCCCGGGAACTCAAAACGGCCCTCACGTGGACGACGCCGCTCGGGCTCATCGTGCGCCAGCCGTATCGCGAGACCCGTCGTCGGCAGCTGTTCCTTCCTTGCGGTGTCGTCGCCATCCCAGGCGGTACGATCGAACCCGCATCGCGAAAACAGCTGTCAGCCTTTGCGCCAAACTTCATTCACTCCCTAGACGCGACGCATCTCGCGATGACCGCGCTGGAGATGAAGCGCCGCGGTCTGCCTATGGTCGCCGTGCACGACTCCTTCTGGACCCACCCATGCGACATGTCGGTGCTCGCGGCCGTCCTCCGCGAGCAGTTCGTCGACCTGTATACGCACTTCGAGCCCTTGTCGGAGCTCAAGAGTCAGTGGGAAGAGCTGTACTACTCCGACCTCAAGCGGCATGGCATTCGGCTCCCGGATCCACCGCAGCGAGGCGAGCTCCAGCTCACTGAAGTGCTGAAGGCGGACTACTTCTTCTCGTAGGGGGCGGAGCGGCGGCCGAACGGTGCCGTCCAGTGCTGCCATCCGTCACGCGGCGCGATGGCGGGTGGTGTGTCAATGAAGAGAGTGTGTTTTTCGACTGTAACTTTTAATGGTCCCCCGAAAAGCTCACCTTTATCTCCTCGACGTGCGCCCCTGCACACTTACCTCCCTGTGTGGTTCAGGGCTATCCGTTGGGTGTCGCGACCCCCTCGCAGCTCAGCGTCCTCCTCGCATACCCTCTCTTTCCCTCCTTCCTCTTTCCACTCCTCGCGCGGGGCTCTGTGCAGTGGAATGAAGGTCGACGCCGTTGAACCCACGGTCGCATTCGTCGCCGCGTGTGAGGCGAAGTCGCGCGCGGTTCTTCACATCTTAGAATCAAAACCAGCAGAGATTGTCAAGCGCTTAGCTAAGCATCTGAAGGCGGCTGCGGCGGCCGCCGCGCCTGATCCGTCTGCGGCGTCTGCTCCGGGAGATCGCTCGGCTTCGCCAGCACCACCTGATGCGGCGGACACGAGCGAAACGCTGACAAACCTTCGCAAGGGCGTGGCATTACTCGTGCAAGTGTGCCAGGAAGCGGCGTCGAGTCTCAAAGTCCTGGCGGAAGAAGCGAAGCACCAGCATGCCGTCATCGCCGAAGTCGTCGAAGAAGCACGACAGAGCGAATCCAACGATGAACCGCCGTCAAGCGCCGCTCCGCCACCGCAGCCGGCTGCCACGGCGGAACCCTCGGCCGACGCCATCGCCCTCCGTCAAGCGGTAGAGGACTGGCGGGCCGACGTGACCAAACTCAACGCGGAACTTGATGAGACGAAAGCACACCAAATCGTGACGGCGACGGCCCTGCAGTCGTGCCAAGACGAAGCCAGGGCCACCGTCGCAAGGGTCGAGGCCGAAAAGCAAGCCCTTCTCAGCGACGTGGACAGTGCGCGGCAGCAACTTGAACGTCACACCGCGGAAAGCCATCTCGAGAAAGAGCAGCTCGACGCCGCCATTTCGCAGCTCCGAATCGATCTTAACAAGGCCATAGACTCCCACCGTGTAAGCGAAGACTTACTCGCCGACGCGCTGAAGCGGGAAACGCATTTGACCGACCAGCTGAGTGAGTGCCGCGGGAGCTTGGAAGAGGAGCGTGCGAACATGCGCGAGGCTGCGACGACGCTTGCAGCGGCCCGCTCCGAGGTTGAAGTGACGTCTGTAAAACTTAGAATTGCGGAGCAGAGCCGCAATAACGAATTCCGGGCGTTCGAACGAGCTGTCCAAAGTCATCAATCTGATTTGTCCGCGTGGGAAGCCAAGTACGCGGACGCGTTGGCCAAGGCCGAGTTGCACCGCTTGGAGAAAGAAGCCTTGAAGGAGCGGCTGTGCGACGATCACTTACGCGAGCACGTCCGGACCTTGAAGGCCGAAAACGATTCCCTGAGGGAGCAGATGATCCACCGGAATCAGGAAAAGTGCGACGAACTCGCGCGCAACGTTGAACTGTCAGCGGCCATCGCGGACAAGGCAGCGGAACTCATAACGGTACGTGACTACTACGAGAGCCGGCTGAAGGGTTCCCAGAACGAAGCTCAACAACTGTCGAAGCAGCTTCAGGACGCTCGACTTGAGGGCGATCGCGCGAAAATGGAAGTGGAAGGGCGACTGGCAGAACTACAACGCGGGGCATTCTACGCGAATTTAACGAAAACCTCCGAGATGGTGCAGCTGTCGCCAACGACGTCGCCCTCCCGGGTCAGCAGCCACCTCCGCACCACGCAAGGCGTGCAAGTCGACGACCACGAACGCGATGCGGCGGTGCGAGCGCTTCGCGAGCGCAACGGCCTCATCGAGAGCCTCCAACGCGCAATCGACGAAACAGAAGGCCGCATGCAGCAACTGCGTGTCGAATATGAAGGTCGCTTGGTCTCACAAATGCAGGACCACGATGCGTCCATGACCATCGTTGCCAACCAACTCAAAGTCACGCAGTTTAAACTCCATCGCGTGCAAACGCAATGCGCGGACATGGAGAAAGAGAAGGCCACGTGGTTGGAAAAAGACGCCGCCGTCAGCCAAATAAAGCAGCAGTTGGACGACGTGCTGGCGTCCATGGCGTCACGCAAGCAGCTGCACGAAAAGCAGCTCGCCCAAGCCGCCATTGAGACAGAGTCCCTTCGCGCCAGGCTTCGAGCCCTTCACAACGAAAATGTCCGGCTGCGCGATGATTTTGAACTGAAGCTGGAGCGGTTGAAAACGCTCTCGGAGGCTGCCTCGCCGAAATGGCAACTGCTTGCGGGTGGGTCGCCGGCCACGACGCCGAAGGTTGATGGCGCGGGAGGTGCTGCTACACCGGGACGGGACGGAAGCGGCAGCGCGGCGCTCAATGTCAAACTGTCAAAGTTGAAAGACCTCGACGACGCTCTGCTGCAGATTCACAGTGACTCACTAGCATTGGACAAGCGTGAGGAAACGGTCCGAGATCGCCTCCAAGATTCGACATCGAAACTCAGAAACCGTCTGCAGCACGTGAAAGACTCCTTCCGGTATTGGTGCCACCGAGACGACCGAGAGGGCGGGCCGAACGGCGAACCTCTCGCACAATACCTCAGTGGCCTGCGCGAGGAGGAACGTACTCTCACCTCGCAGCTCGACACGATGGAGGCCGAGGTGGTCAAGTTCTTCCACGAGATCGCTGAAGCTCGGAAGAGACTATGCGCGCAGTCGTCGTCGCTCCTTGCGGAGAGGAACGCGATGCACACGGAATGAACGACGCCAATTGCCTCTGGCTCGGGAGGCCGGCGTTGTGAATTTGGTGTCCTGTATCCCCCTCGCGCGACCGGATGGCTCCTTCCCTCGTCCATTGTGGGGTGTGTTTAAATCAAAAGAGTTATTCCGATGTTCCGCTTCAACTGCCCCCATTTGGTCAGGCAGATACGGACAGTTACTTAACAGCGTGTGCTATCACCCCTCCCGGAAGGCAAATGGACCGCGCGGTGCTGACGCACCTCGCCATGTGGAGCTCGCCGTACCATGGCCGCGTCCATAGGAAATGCCAATCCCCTCATCTGGCCGCGGCCATGCCGTCCCCCGGACCACCCTCGTCGCCAGGGTCCATGCTCGTCGTGGGCCGCGCGACCAAACCGTCATCCCGACCGGCTTCCTCGAAGACCATCGATCCGCTCAACAACGCAGCCGCGAAGCAGTACTCGTCCTTCACCGAAAACGGGTGCTTTCCGGACGTGTGCGTGGTGCGACCAGCGGAGTCCAGTGCAAAGGGCAGCAGCTGTCTTTCGATGGCCAGGCAGCTCCGTGGCACGCTGAGTCAGGAGGCCCGTTGCGCGTCACGGCTGCAGAGTGCGATGGATCACGCGTCCCGCGTCCAAGAGCTGGAAGTGCTGCGGCACACGCCCGTGGTTGAGTTGCAACTGGCGCCCGTGTCGACTGATTACGATGACCTCGACGGGACGACGGCGGCCGCAGACACCGCGTCGTCAGACGTCGCCGCCGACGCACCGCCGTCGTTGGTCCAGCATCGCACGAGTCGGCCGGGCAGTTCCATGGGCAGACCGATGTCGGTCAATCCAATCGAATTTCACCAGAGCATGTGGCGCAAGCGGCACGCGTCGGACACCGCAGCGCTCAAACCTCTGGACGATGCCCCAAGTAGGCCGTTGACGGCGGCGGCCAGCCAAGAGCGCCTCCGGCGAGTGCGAGGTCCCACGGCTTGCCGCATCGCCAGGAGGCCGCAAGTCGACTCACCCACCACCGGAGAACCACCCTCACACGCGGAGGCGGCCGGGGCCGTGGTCGTGGCGGCGGCGCGGCGGCCCACCTCTGCCAGTTGCTCCGCTTTCGACGGCCACGACTTTATGTCGTACGCGGCGCGGACCTCCTCGCAGCCGATGGCGGTGACGATCAACGAGATCATCCGCGCCGCCGTCATCGAGCATCCCGCGGCGCCGCCGCATCCGCAAGTGTTCGCGGTAGGAAGCGATGGGGCGACACGGCCCCTCACGAAGTTCACCCGCTGAGGCAGAGAGAGGTGTCGGCGGCTCCCTCCCTGTCCTGCGGGCAGTAGACAACTGTAGCCATCTGACCTTCTTTCGCACCACACAGCCATATTGTATCCCCTCAGTTGGCTCAACGCGCGCTGATCGAAGACCGAAGTATACGCCAAGGCGACGCGTACGAGATGGCCATGCGGTTCGGTCGACTTGGTTGGCCGATCTGTCCCTCCCCTTATGTTGCCAGTGTCATTTTCTCGGATTCATTTCCCCCCCTTTCTCCTCGCGTCGAACCGATCGATGGAGTACGACATCGTGATCGCAGGGCTGCGCTGCTCTGGGAAAAGGCGCTTGGCTCTGACGTTGAATCGAGTCGACTTGACGAGCAGCTCCCCCGTTTCACGACATGATACCACGCATCGCCTGCGCGTGCGGACCAAGTACTTTGACGTGGTCGCTCGCCTGACTATCATTGACGGGGACATGCGCTGCGTCGCGGAGTCCGCCACCCTGCGCCATGGAATGGGCTTCGTGTTCGTGGCGCGAGCGAGTGATTCGCCCGATGCGTTCATCGCCCACTTCAAGGCTGACGTGGCCCGCATCGAAGCAGCGGGGAGCCTCGCGTTTGCCTGTGTCGTGGTCACGGACGCTTTGCTCGACGAGGAATGTTACGCATGCGGCTGGCAGGCGTGGACGCAGGCCTTGTCAAGTCACGGCGCCTTGCCGCTCGAGTGTGTTGCCTGGCGCTTTGGCGGCGAGGCATTCTGGCGAGGGGAGACGGCAGTACCCCCAGGTATCGAGCACGCCTCGCTACTGTCCCCGGTCGCCGCCAGCGGCCCCGCGCGGGTCCTTCAGATGATCCACTGCACCCCGTGGCCGTACTACCAGGCCACCACGAGGAGCGACGGGCCCCCGCGGCGGGACGTCCCTGGTGCGATCGTCGTCGTGACGAACGGAACGTCGAGCGACGGTTCCGCCTCGTTTCGAGCCATTGGCCACGCCGCCACGCGTCCCGGTGGTCATCCCCTCGAGGCGGCAGTCCGCACCATTTCCTTGAAAACCGACTACCGCGCGGAGGTTCACGTGATTCCCGTTCTTAAGTCGGTTGTATCCGCCGGCAGTTGTCTCTGGCTCGGATGTGCCGGCGATGACCGCCTCTTCGTGCTCGTGGATGTCGGGGAGCCGAATGAGGGAGGAAACGGCGGCGAGGCGGCGGTATCCACGAGCACTGAAGCGAAGGCCGCAGCCAGCTCGTTGATACGACGCTGTTTCCCTTGGTTGGATGCCGAGCATGCCGCGGTCGTATGCGCTTCTGGAGGGGAAGACGAAGCGCCGCAAGACGGCTTCGAGGTGATTTCTTGCATGACTCAGCCGTGGTCCAGTGAGGCTGGATATACCGGGGCACAGCGGGTGCACGAGATGATTTGCTTGGCGTTTTGCCGTCACGGAGAGAACCCTGTGATAAACCACCAGAGCAGCGGCGTCTTGCCGCGCACGTTGCTACTAACGTATCCGAACCGCTTACTGGTGGTGGCGCTTGGAATGGACCGTGCCACGTCACTCGCCGCGATGGCGCTCCTCTGCAGCCGAGGGACCGAGTCGAGTGTGAGCTCCACTGCAGAGATTGCGACTCTCTTTCCGTCGGCAGAGAGACCCCTCGCAAGGCTGACGGGATGCTACGCGATGACGCTGGATACAAAGTACTACACGGCTCGCGTCCACGCGGCCCTCCTTGCGGTTCAAGTGGACGTCGTGACGACCGAGTCGGACTGGGCTGCGCTGCTCGACGTCGACGGGATCGAGTTATTCTCGGCGGTGGTTGTCCTCGTCGGGGCGTTCGGGGTGCACACGGCTTCGGAAATAGCCCACATGTTGTCAGCGTGGCAGCAGCGGCGTGGGGAACCGAAGGAGGCCGATGACGGGACGTCGGACCACGGCCGCGCCATCGAACTGAACCCACCACCCCTTCGCGCTTCCGGAGAGACGAGCGTGATCGTGCTCCCAGTCGCGGACGAAAGCAGCCTCACGTCCGAGGCCATCAGGTGCCTTCGGGACTGGGAGCCGGTGCTGTTCGATGCCGTTCATGCCGACACGTTAGTGGTAGGTACGATCGCGGAGAAGGTCGACCGTTGCGTCGCGAGTCTTGAGTGCCACCCGTGGCCCGACACGGATCCAAAGGCGCCGCCCACCGCGACGAAGAATGGGGGCGTCGGCACCGCGGCGGCAGCGGCATCGAACGTACTGGGGTGCGAGCCGCCCCCGACCATGGTCTTCGACACCACAACCCGCCGCACCGTGCTCAGGCCTTCGATCGTTGTGAATGACGACCTTGATGTGCCTGCCTTTCTCAACCAAGCGTTGGCACTTCGCAACGACCGCGGGTTGTCTCGCGAAGACCGCGTGGACCGGGCAACGCAGATCATGTCGCAAATGGCTCCGGCCGCGTCCGGTGATGGGGTACACTGACCATGCCACAGCTGCCCCGCAGTTATGGTTCCCAAAACGAGGAGTCTCGGCGGCGCGGTGGTCAAATTATGCATTTTTCACAATGAACGTCGATTGATTAATTTTTTGGGGTTTTTTTTTCGATGCCAACTCATTAGCGACCGATGAATATTTCCTTTGGGAACTTTGAGTTTCAGGACTCCACGAATGATTCCCGAGGCGGCGGCGGCGTTCGCGAACTCTACGCCCAGTTGAAGCGGGCCAACCGACAGCAACGGCAGTTTAAACAATCCGCGGGAACGGAAGAAGGGGCGCAGCGGCGCAACTCCACGCTGTTAACGACGGCGCAACAGCGAATGCTCGGGAATAAGGTGAAGGACGACCCGGCCAGACTATCCAAGGCGCTGGCGAAGCGCCGCTCCGCGAAGCGCCGCTCTGCGAAGCAGTGGGCGGCTCGCATCGAACACTTGGAGCGCTCGACCGACAAAAAAACCGCGGACCACAGCGGCGGTGCCGGCGCGTCCAGCCGTCAGTCGCGTGGTGGTGGGGCGCCTGACCGGAAGTCACGTGGTGCGAAGGGTGATCGAGGCAAGGGAGCAGGGAAGAAGAAGGGTGGTCGCCCAGACGCGGGTTCGTCTCGGACGGCCTCATCCAGAGGCGGGAAGGGCGGCGGACAGGAAAGGGGCGGAAAGGCGAAGCGCCGTGGCAAGCCGGCGGCCGCCTCGGGACGAGGTAGGGGACGAGGAGGGAGCTCCTCATCGCGTGCCGGAGGCAGGGGCAAGTCCCGGCGCTAGTCGTCGTAGCAGTGGCTCCGTTTCCGCCTCCAGCGTCATGGTCACTGCCGTCGGGGTTGTTTTTTTTTGGTAACGAATCACTCGGCGTTCCTTAAAGCGGCACGGCGGGACGCGTCGCGTTGTTTACCGGCTCGTGTTTGTTGGGGGCTTCTCTTCGCCACCACCTTGCACAGACTTTTCTCCCTTGATTCCATCCTGCCTTCCTGTTGGCCGATGCGAACGAATGCTTCGTAGCACCTCGAAGCTGCGTGTCGCGTCGCCTGTCAGCCGGCCGACGACGGGCCTGGCCACTGCGCTTCTGCCGGTCGCCGGTGTCACGTCGTTCGCGATGGGCGTCGCGCTGACATGGCAGTTTCCCGACGCGTTGCTTCGATCGCCAACTGTCTATGCCGGGGCCGCAGGCTTGACGGCGATGCTGCTGTTCGTCCCTCCGAAAAGGGCCGCTTGGTTTATTGCCGCCTACGTGGTCGACTGCACCTGTCTCGGAAGTGCGCTATCGCCGGAAATCGTCAAGTTTATTTTTTCTCCGGTCCCCGTCACACCAACATTTTCGTCGATCCGTCGGACTGCATCTCGCAGCGACGGCTCTCCTCCGTCTGGGGATGGCTTTCAATGAAGGAAAGCAAAATGGGGGTTGGCGGGGACGTCTCATCCGCGCACTAGGCTAAATTGCCTTGTTTGGTTGATAACAAACCAAACCTCTCCAGCTGTCACAGAGATCAACAACACCTCACCCTCTCCTTCAAGTGAAATGCTGCGGCGAACGTTAGCTGTGCGCCTTCCACAGGGTTGCGCCTTCTCCGCCACGCGCGCGGCGTGGGCGCCCGCCGGTGTTTTGTGCAAGTCGCGCGCGCTCTACGCTCGCGTCGGCGGAAAGCCTTCTGGGAGCAACAATGCAGGAGGGGGCGCGATGTCCTCGTGGTTCTCGTCGACTCAGCAACAAGTCGTGACGAGCGACAACGGCAGCACCGCCGATTCCCTCACACCCCAAGTACGGGCGCACTTGGCGCGTGTCTACTCCCTGCTCGCGGCGGGTTGTGCCACGGCCGGCGTCGCCAGCGCCGCGATGTTCCTCACGCCGCTCGGGCGATCCATTCCCCACTTCGTGCCGCTCTTCGGTGGCTTCGTTCCGCTACTGTGGCTATTCTATGCGCCGCCAAAGTCGGTCGAGGGGCGACTCGCGCTGTTCTTTACCTTCTGCGCACTCGAGGGGATGGCCATCGCGCCTCTCGTCGGGATGTCGATGGCGAAGGGCGTCTTGGGTACGTCCATTGTGTTGACTGGGTGCATCTTCGTGGGTTTTAGCGCCGCGGCCTACTTGTCCCCAAGGGCCAGCATGCTCAAGTTCCAGGGCCCGATGATCGGCATGCTGATCGGGATGGTCGCGATCAGCTTGCTCAACCTCATCTACCCGACGGCGTTTGCACACTCCCTGATCCTCTATGGTGGCCTGGCTCTCTTCTCCATGTTCATGGCCGTGGACACGCAGGCGATGATCGAGCGGGCGCGGTGCGGCGGCAGCGACCACGTTCAGGACGCGCTGCAGATGTTCCTCAATGTGATCAACGTGTTCGTCCGGATCATGCAGATCATGGGTGGGCGTGACTGATACACGCGGAACGTGCCGATGATGGTCAGCGTTGTGCAACACAAAGAGAGAAGCCCCAGCCTCGCGTTTCGTGACTTCTTTTTCAATATTTTTTTCACCTTTTGGAAATGACTGTTCCGGTCGTGGGCGCCAACGGCGTCTAAGTATGCACCTACCCCACTTGGCACAACAACTTAACAAAAACGATTCAGACGGTTGTCACCACGCAGTGCAAAACAGCCAGAAATCAAGAGGATACGTTTCGCGCTTCGATCCAAAAAAAATGGATCCGATTGACAGGCGCCTCGAGGAACTGCGCCACGAGCAGGAAGCGCTGGAAGCTTCCGTTAAGGCCGCTCGCGAGCTCACCTGCGCGGAAGGGCCGCTGAACGCCCGCCGGGGAGCGCCCGCCGTCGGTCATTCACGGACACAGCTGCTGAAAAAGTACTTCGACGCTATGAGTGACTTCCCCGACTACCACGAGCGGCGGCGGCAAAGGCTGCAGCACGCGGAGCCCTTTTCCTTTGAGCGACGTGAGCTGCAGAGGCCCCGATCGGCCGCGTCGCGCCGGTACGAAGAGGAGAAAGCCGCCCGAGAGGCCGAACTGAACAGTCACTTGCAGCAGCAGTTCGCGGCGAATCCCGTGCCTGCCGGCACGCACGTGCCAAAATATTCGCTCATGGTGGAAGAATGGTGTGCCCGGAAGGAGGCGGTCCGCGTGCTGGCACAGGAACGCTGTCGCGCAGAGCAGGAAAAGCGTCAGCCCTCGATCGAATTCAACCGACTCATCAGCGAACAGAAGCATCAGTCAAAGCAGTCTGTGGCGGAACAATATCAGCGCGAATGGGCAGAGCGCCATTGCAAGCCTTTCACCGCCAACCCGGTGCCAAAGAGCGTCATCGAGCCACGGTTGCTGCAGCTGTCGGTGGACGCCGCGGAGCGGAAGCAGCGCGCGCGAGATCGTGCCTTTGAATTGCTCAAGGCCGCGAAGGCGCCGGACCGTCTGGCTACCAAAACCACGACGAACCGTCCCGCACCCGTGCTGAAAGCGGTCAACCCGCACCTCACCTTTGTTCCGGAAACACGTGGGGCTGAAGTGCCGTGCTTCGCGGAGCGGTGGGCCAAAGAAGAGTGGCGACTAGCGCAACGTCGGCAGCAACGGCCACCGACTCAAGTGGCCGAGTTCAAGCGGCTGCGGGCCGTCGACCCTACGGTTGCCAAGCAGCGGTCCATTTCCGCGGTACTTGTCGACATTGAGCGCGATGAGGCCGTGCTCAAGGAGAGCCGGTGGCCATACAAACTCCCAAGAGGGCGCCCTCTTGACCTACTCACGGGAAAGCCTCGGCCCTCGTCCGCGCCTAGCCAGCCGCCGCGATCGACGAAGGCGCACACCCTAAAGGCAGAGGCGGCGTTCCGCCGCATCGTTGACGAGCAGCAGTCCCTTCAACACAAGGCGGAGGACGAGCGCCGGCGGTGCGAGCGACAGCGCGTCATTGACAAGCGCATGTCCGCGTACCTAGTGAGCCAGGGCATCGACGTCAAGGCGGTGGATCGAGTCATCGCCGAGAAAACGAAAGAGAAGCGCGAACAGACGGAACGACAGCGAAAAGACTATCTCCAGAACTTAGAGCAAACCAAGCGCAAGGTTGCGACGCGGGCGCCCATGTTCGCGGACAACGTCGGTGGCGCGGTCACATCCCTGGCCGCCGCCCGGTTAGCCGCCGAGCAGCGCGTGACGGCGGCCATGCAGGCCATGCCGTCCTATGGCGCACCGGTCGGAGCCCCAGCCCCTGTCGCGCAGAGCACGTCGGCGATGCCGCCAATGGTCGACACGGTCGTCGTGCGGGAGCACCTGCCACCAGCGCAGGGCACCAACCCACCACCATCCTCCACGGCCCCCTCCTTTGTGGTACCTCCCGCCGCCAAGGCCGCGAAGCGATCGTCCTCGACGAGCTCATCGTCCAGCTTCGAATCGAGCAGCAGTGCATCGTCCAAATAGAAGCGACGCATCATCATATGGGTCGGAGTCGGATGAGGGAAATAGAAAGCGCGCGACGAAGATAATCACACACACACCACTTAGATTTGGTCCCTTCACCCCCCAGAATGTTCCCGCTCGTCTTCTCGGAAGAAGTGAATAGAAAAGCAAACCCCCACCACCACGTTGGACGTCGCTCGCAACGCCCCCGTCCATGATCTCGCCACCAACATTGTGAGGCCATAAGACGAAAGCAGCGCCGCAGAGAGAGAAGAGAAGAGAAGGGTCGTGAGAGAAGAGAAGGGTCGTGAGAGCTGGTTTGATGCATGTCCCGCGGCCCGGGAGACCATCATGGCTGCTGCTGCTGCTGCTGATTGGGCTTCTACCTCATTATTTGCTCGACGGGCGAGGGATCGTCGAGGGCAAGGTGGCCGTCACGGTGGATCGGCGCTGGGTGACGACGGTCTGCGCGTGCCAGTGCTGCTTTCGCGGCGACTGCGTGACCATTCCCAACACGACGCGGTCCGTGACCGGCTGCGGCGAGTGCACGATGGCGGCGTGCGAGGGCGACGTCGCGGCGGTGGTGCGCCACAGCAGTGACCTGGCCATGGACGGCAGCCAGGGGCCAGGGGGAGGAGCGGCGGCGGGCGCCTTGCAGCGATCCCCTTGCTTGTCACTGACGGTGTCAGAAATGTCTGCGTGTGGAGGGGATCCCCGCTGCAAGCGCTCCACGTCGCTCCGCGCTCGCTGCGTCGATAGAACGGAGTTCTTTCAGAAGTACAGTTGCCTTGGTGCAGTCGTCGCCATCACACTCTTCTTGATCCACGCCACGGTGAAACGCGCTCAGCGGTGGCTCGACTCGCTGGCGTAGGAGATACGACCGTCTCTCTGTTCCCACCCGAACGAACGCACAGATGGATGGAAGGAGGGGGGAAATGAAGTTTTGTTTTGAGTGCTTTCCCTTTGCAATGACCAGTCAGTGGGAGTGGCGAGGCGCTAACACCGTACACATGGGGGGGCTTCCGCGCCTGCGGCACGGTCGGTTGCTGTTGGCCATTTTAGTCTTCTCGTTCCTAATCTTGACCGCCCACCGATGGTGGTGGTACGTTCGCCGAGGGCATCGCGGACCGCGGAAGGCGAAGGACCGAGGAGGCACGGGCGGCCTGCCGCGGCGAAGAGGTCGCAGCGGCGGTGATGCGACCGAAAAACGCACCGTCCACCCACCGACGTCACACTCGCCGCGGGAGGTTTCTAGGAGACCGTTGCCGCAAGTTCCCAGCGTTCGGCCCGTGAAACGAACGAGCCATCGCGAGTGGCTACGTGGAGACTTGACCGCCGACCCCACGGCATTCTTCTTCATCGGGGGCCTTCCCTTACGCACCAGCGGAATCGAGGCGGTTTTGTCGAACCACCGGTTCTTGTGTGAACTCGACCTTTTCGCCGTCCATCATGAGGCGGGAATTCCCCGCCGCTCCTCGGGGCTCTGCCACGCTGTGTGCAACGGTAGCTGTCCGATGCAGAGTCAAGACGATTCTCCTGCAACGGCGTGCCTTCGTCACGGTGGCACCACTCTAGAAAGAATTCTTTCTCGGCGTTGCGTTGGCTCCGCGTGGTTCGCCGGCGTTAGCCGCGAGAGCGCCTCAGCCAGGGCGAGCGGGTTGCAACCGTCCCTCGATCCCTCCTGGCTGCGGCTGAATAGCGTCTCCCTGCTACAGTGGCGAGGCGGAGGGGGGGCGGCCATCGCGAAGGACCGATGGCAACGAGGGTGGTACGATCAACTGCTTCTCCCCTTTCACGGCGACCCCGTCGTGATCGCCAGTCCAGCGGCCACCGCGGAAGAGCAAGCCGCGTGGGCCGCGTGGTTTCGCACGGCTTGTGCGAAGTGGACGGCGCTACTCGATGCCTCCCAAGCGAACGCCACGGTGGATCGGGCGGCTAGCATCGCCGGTGACGTGGTCGCCGTGACGGAGTCTCCTGACGGCGATGTGGATGAGTACGATCAGCCTGTGCTCGACCCATCGCTTGACGCAGCGAGGTCCGAGCACAGCCATGGCGGTCATGGCCTCTGGCTGCTGCAAATGCCGCCCCTCCAAAATCTAAGCACCCACGTCGACCGCGAACACGGCGCCGTCAACGCGAGCGACCATGCCACCGCGACGACTACCACCACATCCACCGTCACCTTCGCAGCGGAGTCGGCGCCCGCCACCACTGCGAGTCCGGCGCTGGTGGCTGAAGTCGCACTCGACGACTATGACGACACCGGGAGCCGACGCCGCTCGGAGTTGGATATTGACGATGCGGAGAAACGTGTCGACGGCGCAGTCCGAGGGGCGCATGGACCGACAGCACCCTCGTCGCGCGTCGCGCATCCAACGCCCGTCGTGCCGTCTTCGACGCTACCAGCCTCAACGCGCTTGCCGCCGATCCGACCTTTCCCCGTGCCGCCGACATGTCGGTACTACTCCATCGGATATGGGATTCCCGCGTCGAACATCGTGGACGACGTCTCACCTGTGAAGCTATTCGACGTCAACCCGGTGGTGCCCTCGTGGTTTCCGATTTCTGACGAGGCAGAAGGAAGCGGCTCTCACGGGCAGCGGCACTTCGCGCTCAACGCCAACGACGAGCACCTCTATCGACTCCTTCTACGCCACAGCGTGTTGTCGCTCACACACCGCCGTGGGGGCTGGGACTGCCTGCGCACTTATGACATTTTGGCCGCGGGTGGTGTCCCGTGGTTCGCTGATTTACCTTATTGCGGTCGCGGCTGCCTGACGTGGATGCCCAAGGCGCTGCTGTTTCGGGTATTGGAGATTCCATCGCTGTCACGCCGGCTCGGCGTGGCTCGACCTGGCGATCGCGACGACACCTCACGCATGGAGCTCGTGTTCCGAGATGCCGTGGTGCTCGAACGGCGGCGGCAGCATGTTGGCGCTGCGTCTGCTGGATGGACGGCCGACCCGGCGTTGCTACTCCGGCACCACCAGGATCTACGCCCGCTCGGCGAAAGTCTGCTGAAGCGACTGATGCCGTGGTCCGGCAGCGTTCGCGATTTCGATGACTACCACCCTGTCCTGGCGAAACGGCCCTCACCGGACTGGAAAGGATATCACGGTCAAACGAACTTTTGGCACGGCTGGCGCTTTGCGGCGACGTCGGCCCTGCCTGAAATCACATGGAGGCGATTCTCCCCGGGGCGTCGTGTGGACGGCGGGGTGGGGGATCTCGATGAATACGCAGCCGTGGCGGCCGCGCTGCTCAATTTTACTCAGCGCTACCTGACGAGCACCTCGCTGACGTGCTACGTTCTTGCGGTGGTTGCCGGCCGCAATGTGACGGGCCAGCGCGGACCACGGCGGCTTGAGAAGGACGACACCACCTCAAGTGCGGGTCAGCCGTGGCGACGCAGCGACAACGTGTGCTTCGACATGGAGCGACGCACCTATCCTTCGCCCGCAGAGAAGCGCCCCCCGTCCTACTGGCCACTGCCCGAGCGCATCCTCATTATCGCAGGGCAGTACGAATATTTGCAGCAGTCCTTCTTGGACGGCTTGATTGGAAGACTGGGGGTCGCCTCCTCAGGGAGCTGGCGGGGCATTCACAGCGGCGTGCAAGAAGTGACGGTGGTGGGCTCGGCTGGCTTATTCGACTCCATGCGCTCGTGCGCAGGGGACACCGAAGCGGACATCGCAACGTGCCGGTCACGGTTTCATTTCTTGCAGGGGCTCGGATACTCCTACGCCTTCAGGCACCCGTCGCACGACACAGCGCAGTCGGACGAAGCGGCCGCAAGCCCCCGCATCCGATACCTAGATGATACCGATGCCACGACCCGCCACGTCATCGAGCGCGAGCTGTTTCGCAACCAGTACGACCTCGTGGTGTACACGCAAACGGACTATCGGTCGTCGCTGTGGCGGCGGCCATTTTTCGGCCTCGTCGCGGTCACCGTCCCGGCGGCGCGGGTCGTCTTCTTAGATGGGAACGACGAAGTGGCGAAAGCGGAGCCCTCGCGGCCGATGCGAGAGCACTGCGGCAGGGGGTGGTACTTTCGCCGCGGACTGCGGCGAGGGGAGAACGACGCCTCCTCCTCCTCCTCTCTCATGTTCCAATCCATCAACGATTGAACGGAGGGATCTTTCTCTCTCTATGCTATCATGCGGCATGGCGCGCCCAACGTGCCGTTGGCCTTCTGTTCGTCGCCGTCGCTTGCACTTCAACCGGCGTGTCCTTAATGAATTAAACGGTTGCACCACCAGACTCCTCCTTGTCGCTCGTCGTATTCTCTCCTTCACTATTTCTGTTTCTTTTCTAACGAACAAGTTGATGTCACACGGCGACGCATCGGCCATCCTGCTGTGCACCACGGCAGCCACTTCGCTACTCGGCTCAGACACGCAGCTGCCTTCGCGCGGCTGTTGCCCACTGAGTGGCTATCGGCACCTTTCTGCGTGGGTCCCGAGCATGGCTTCTTCCTCTAACGTC
>ERZ1292630.2066-Hain-H41-02um-R3-2066-length-19067-cov-4_pt1 | contig 19067 bp, 23 predicted proteins | sample MGYA00564408_ERZ1292630 | MGnify/ENA primary metagenome ERZ1292630 (study PRJEB36523, sample SAMEA6512641) | groundwater metagenome | collected 2019-01-08 | study: AquaDiva: Metagenomics assemblies of 32 groundwater samples
GATTGAAAAATTTTATTCTGGCGCATGGTTTTTTTAAGATCGGCTAAAATTTCATATTCAGAAATACCCGTACCAACGTTCATAATTTCTTTGTTTAAAATTGATTTGGGTACAATTTTTGAAATCAATTCATCAGAATTTGTAAAACCCAGTTCTTGTAGCATGGATTTTTTGTCTTGCTCTGAGGGGCCGATATGCCGCCCGATGAACTCGTTCTTTGAAGACAGCGTGCCCAGGGATGTATTGATGTTCATGTAAAACCCTCTTCGTAAGATAAATAGTTAAGTAAATATTTAAGCTTGAATTTGTGAGGCTAGGATTAACACAAAAGATCTTAGTAGGCAGTAAGAGCTTAAAAAGAGCCTAAAATGACAAATGGCTTCAATCTCATGATTGAAGCCATTTTATGAATAAATTTTAAGCAAGGCGTTGGCCAAATTCAGCTCAATTACTTTTTTGAGGCTGCGGCTTTCTTTTTAACTGAGCGTTTGACAGCTTTTCTTGCTTTAGGAGCAGACTTATTTGTAGCTTTAGGACCAGCCTTTTTAGATCTTAAGATTTTCTCTAATTCATTTTTTTGTTGAACGGCTTTTTTCTTGTAAACTACAAGGTCGTTTTTAACATCAGTAGCTGATTTTTTGATTTTAATGATAACTTTGTTTACTTCCTTTTCAAGGTCACCTTCAGCCTGAGAAGCTTTCTTAACAATTTCTTTATATTTTTTTACTGCTTCATCAGTACTTAAGCTTTGAACTTTCTTTTGAAGTTCTTGAGTTAACTTTTGGATATCACCCAAAACTTTTTTTACATTTTCAGATTCAGAAAGTTTTTTCATGAAGGTTTGAATTTTTGTAAGAGCCATATTTTCACTCCAGTGTGTGATGTTTTTTAGCTTTAGCTAAACAGTTTTATATACGATTCAAATCCAAATCACAACGTAAAATTCATTTTATTTATTAAAGCACCCGGAACCTTCATTCCACCAAGGGATCTTTTTTGATATGTGGAGGTGATGACAAAAGTACTCTGGTGCTCGGTCAAACCGGCTAATTCGGCCCCGAAGAGGTTATAGAGTGTATCGTCGAAGCGTAGATCCTGAATTGGACCAACAATTTCGCCATTTTCAACCCAGAAACAAGCAAATCGGGTCATGCCCGTGATGCGCGCGGCCTGGGGATCGCTCCAGTTGATATAGTGTAAATTTGTCAAAAAAAGACCGGTTCCAAGCTGAGCAAGAATGGTTTTCTCACTCAAAGTACCTGGCTTGAGCTCCGCAGAACGCATGCCCTCGGTATTCCATAGGCCAGAGTCCGCATTATTAGAAACCAGATTATATTCTTTTGCCGTGGCTGTATTAATTAAAAAGTTTTTAAGTTCGCCATTTTCGATGATGGGCAAATATTGAGGGCTGAGTTCTCCTAATGAATTGAAGTGCGAATTAAGACCCAGCTCATTATTTTCAATTAAGGAAAACAAAGGGGAAAAAAGCTTTTCCTTTGTGTAGAGTTTTTTAAGAGGCGCAAAACCTTGCTCATAAGCGCTGCGGCTAACAGCGCGCCAGTTGAAAATCTGTACCAATTCAGCCACCGCCATTGGCGCCAGATAGGTTCGATAAGAACCTGGTTTAATTTTAATTTGAGGTTTTTTTAGCAGCGATAAAGTATTTTTTATCTGCGCGGCTTGGGCTGCAAACTCTGAATCATCCCAATTGTTTTCGGAGTAAAAACCCTTGGCGGCTCGCGGGCCGTCATAAATTGAATAATCAAAAAAGAACTGATCATTTTCATAATAGTGAAATTGTCCAGCAGAGTTGACAGAAGCCTGGCGTACAGGGCCGGCGCAGTAAAATCCGGCAAGATCTGAATCAGTAAACTGGGTGCTAATTTTTTTAATTACATCCGCCGTACTGGGCCTTTGACTCTTTTTTAGCACTTCAGAAATACCGTGGTTTTGCATTTTGATAAACTTGGGGTTTTCATCTATAAGGGCTAAGTCCTTACGTAGTTGATCAACTATTGCTTGCAGATGAGTTGTATCAGTAGCCAGGTCTAAGCTTAAGATGCTGGTGGATTTATAAGATCTATTATCCGCTTGAAACTGCAAGGTGAGTTCATGTTGGCTAACACTTGTATTTTGTCTTACTTTAGATTGGGTGAACCTTACAAACTCACTTTCTTCAGAATGTAAGCCTAAAGAAAGTTCTTCATCGCTTTTTAATTCGCTGAACAGATTTTCTGATAATTTTTTTAAATAATTTTTCATAAATTATGCTCCCCCAAAAACTTCGATATTTTTAAAAAGCGCGTACGGGGAGGAGTGGCCTACACGAATGATTTGACTGGGTTCGCCCTTGCCGCAGTAAGGAGAACCATAAGATTCAATGGTATCTGGTTTGGTGAGTCCCGCTAAAGAATTCCAGAAGGGAACAGTTATGCCACGGTAGTTAGGATTTTTTAATATTTTAGTTATTTTTCCATTTTCAATCAGGTTTGCATATTCACAGCCAAATTGAAATTTTCGACGGTAATCATCAATCGACCACGACTTATTGGCATACATGATAACGCCTCTTTCAACCTGCGAGATCATTTCATTAAAAGCAAGGCCTCCACCTTCAAGATTAATATTGGCCATACGATCAATCGGCGCGCGGTTCCAAGAGCTGGATCTGGCGTTTGCAACTCCAGAAATTTTTGATCTAGCTTGGCTTTCAAGGCTGCCCAAACCTGCCACTAACTTGCCATTTTGAATCAGATATTTTTTTTCAGCGGTGTTTCCTGTTTCGTCAAATTGGTAACTGGCCAGCTCCCCAGAAGCGTTCGGATCAAAAAGTACATTCATCATCGGGCTGCCATATTGAAGGGTGCCAAAGTCTTCAGGCTTGATAAAGCTCCAGCCGGCGTAGTTGCGTTCGTCGCCTAAAATGCGATCCAGTTCTAAAGGGTGCCCGATGGACTCATGAATCTGTAACAGCATTTGGTCAGGAGATAATATCAAATCACAGGTTTCAGTTGGGCAATTTTCGGCGGTTAAAAGCTCAAGAGCCTGTGTCGAAATTTCGTCGCAGGCTTTTAAAGCTGAGTCTAAATTAAAATACTCGGCACCGGCTTGTAGGCAGTTGCCACGTCCGCCATGCAGCGAGCGAGTTTGAGTTTCTTTACCATCGCTGGCTGTGGCCGACATTGAATTGACTATAATATCAAATTCCTGACTGAACTCGGCGCCTTCTGAAGAAAAATAACGTTGCGTGCACTCAACCAACATTGCATCAGTAGCCGCCGTAATTATTTTGTCATTTTTTTTAAGGGCCAAAGATGTTTTTTTAAGATAGTCAAATATCTCTACAAGCGAAAGCTGATCAAGTTTAATTTTTCGATTTGTTTCGTAGTGGCCTTTAGCTGGTGGGCGAATATTTTTATCAAATTGAAATACAGCGTGGCGGGATGAAGTTAAAGTCATCGAGCGGGCCTTGTTAAATGCTTTCTTGATTCCTTCAGGAGTTAGTTCTCCGGTGGCTCCATAGCCCATATGGCCATTGATCATGATTTCGATTAAAAGCCCTTGATCATGAAATTCGTTAAGGTCTTCGGTTTTACCATTGCGTACAGAAAAATCTCGGGTTTTTTCTTTAATAAACTTAAAGGCCACAAAATCTGCGGATTTTTTATGAGTATTAAATTCAGTTTGGAGTAATTCAGCTATGGCGCCAGTATGGTTTTTTATTGTTTCTTGCATAGTGGTCTTTTATAAGCGATCTTTTCATAATGAGCAATTTAAGAGATGAGTATTTACAAAAACACTGGTCGGCCTATCCTGAAATGCCAAAGGGGGCCCTGAAGTGGGGGCGTGTTGCTTTGGCTATACAGCACTTAAGTGAATTGAGCTTTAAGGACGCGCCCAATATTTTGGCCAGAGATGTTCTAAAAGATGGCGATTTGGTAGCCTTGATGCCTGAAAACCAAATTATTTTGCTGGCGCCAAATTTAACCGAGCGTTTGGCTCAAAGTGAACAGTGGCACGAACATAAAAAGTGGCAGGAATTTTTGGCGCAGGTGCGCAGTTTTTTTAGGGAAAAACAGTTTCAAGACGTAAAAACACCCAGTTTAGTGGTGTGCCCAGGTACAGAGCCTAGCCTAGAGGTATTTGAAACAACATTCAGGTTGGACTCTAAAACCACAAAATATTTTTTACCCACATCTCCCGAATTGAATTTAAAAAAAATGCTCTGCGAGGGGGCTGAGAAAATATTTGAAATTGCCAGTGTTTTTAGAAATGGCGAAAAAACAACTAGGCATGACCCAGAGTTCACAATGCTCGAGTGGTATAGAGCCTTTACAAATCTAAGTACAATAAAAGCCGATGTTGTTGAGTTGACTCGAACCATGGCGGAGCAATTAAAAGTTGATAGGCCACGCGAAGTTTTAACATTTAGCGTTTCTGATTTATTTAAAAAATATTGTGATTTTGATTTGAAACTCGAGACTTCAATTGGCGAATTAAAAGACTTAGCAAAACGTTTGGCGATCGACGTAAGCGCCGCCACCTGTATTGATGATTATTTTTATCTGATTTTTATCGATAAAATCGAAAACAAATGGCCACAGGACTGCTTGGTTTTTGTTGAAAAGTATCCTCCCTATCAAGCGGCGCTAGCAAGGCTCGGAAGTGATGGCTGGGCCGAAAGGTTTGAAGTTTACTGGCGCGGTTTTGAATTGGGAAATGCATTTTATGAATTGAATGATCCCATTATACAAAAGCAAAGAGCACTTGAGGATCTTGAAAAAAAGAAGGCTCAAGGCAAGACTGAGCTTAAATTAGATGACAATTTTTTTTCGGCCTTGGAGTTTGGGCTTCCGCCCTCGTCTGGAATTGCTGTTGGGCTTGAACGTCTTTATATGGCTTTAACGGGTATCCGTGAAATTTCAGAGTTAAAACGAATATTTTGATTTTTCACGCCACCTTTTTTAATTCAATTTGGTAATTTAGCTGAGCTTCTCTGAGCAAATCTTGTAGCGCTAGTTTGATAAGAACTACTTCAGGTACTTTTATGTATTTGGCAAATTTTGCTGCACGCTCAGCGCTGAGAAGTTTGCGCCCTTTTTCAATATCGCATAGGTTTGCTCTAGAAATTTTAAGTTTTTTTGCGAATTCGGTCTGAGATATTTCATCGGCTTCGCGAAAAGACTTAATGTAGAGAGCTACAGTCATGGGACCAAATTTTACTTCTAAAGACTCGATACCTACGTAATTTTTAATATTCATGTTTGTTCACCTCAATGACTTCTAATAACTGTATAAATCCATTGTTTCTTTCAATATAAATCGCACGGTAAGCATTATTTAGTCTGACTGAGCGCTGTCCGTTTCGATCTCCTTTTAAGGGCTCATCATGATACCCAGAGCATTTTCTGGTGGCCACAATGCCTGACAAATGGACTGAGCTGACCCAAGTATAAAATTTCTTAATTATATGGTTGGGTAGTTTAACAAGTTGCTTATCCACTTGCTTTGACCATAATACTTGGGTGACAGCTGTCATATTAAATGTACTCCATAAAGAAGTACAAATAAATATTTAAATTTAAATATTTGTCCATGAGAGTGTATGTCGCAACAATTATACCGACATTAGACGCAAGTGCATCGTAGTTGAGGCCATTTGATGTCCGAATCTCGTTGTTTTGATCGCCTCTTGTACTCGACGCAGTTTAACGTCGACTCTATAAAATTTTCACACTCACTTTTGTGGTTTCATTCTTGCTAATAAGGTTATAGTTTGGCTGAGTATAACCTGATTGGAGCTGACGGATGGGGTTACTGAAAATTATTCTTCTTTGTACATTCTTAATACTCAGTGCCTGTAATAAGGGTTCCAACTCAGCTGAAAAAAACCCTCATGCTAACAAAATCGATGCCAATAGAACCTGCGTTCCCGAAAATGAACTCCTGGCCGCAAATATTATTGGTGGCCATATCGTACAGCCATCGGATAAAGACTCAAAAACTGTGATGATGTTGGTTTCAGGTGGAATGGTTTGTACAGCCGTTGCCATAGATAAAAAAGTTTTATTAACAGCCGCGCATTGTATAGCTGGAAATAAAAAAAATAGTTATGTGTCCTTTTATCCTAGTGTAAGCTGTGAGAGCGGTTATAACAGTACTAAATATACTCAGGGAATTTCAGAATTAATTGTTCACACTGACTATGATCCCAAGGCAGATGCAAAAGATATGATTGCCGACATCGCCCTAGTTATTTTGGAAGAAGAGCTTCCGTCAGGTTATTCTAGCTTTAAAATTGCAAATCCCGTAAATGACCAGCTTGCTGATCTTTATTTTTTTGGTTATGGCAGAACAGGCTCGCATTCCGGCGGAGCGCGCATCCTTAGAAAAACTGCATTAGAACAATCACTCTATAGAATAAGTTTTAGCGCTAATAAAGTTGAAATTAATCAAAGAGGCGGTAGTGGTATTTGTAAGGGTGATTCTGGCGGTCCGTCATTTGTTAATGTTGAAGGCGAAATGCAGATACTAGGTATTAGTTCCTATGTTGTCGGGCCCGAAAATGATGTCTGTGCTCAAGATAGTTATCAAACTCTGGTTAGTTCTTACAAGAGCTGGATTGAGTCTAAACTTAAGGAACTCAAAAAATAGGATAATTGATTATTTTACTAATTATTTTTTTTGCCGGTATTAATTTCTTCTTTTAATTCTTTGCCAACTTTAAAAAAAGGTAATTTTTTTTCGTCGACAGCTATAACTTCGCCGGTTCTGGGATTACGACCTTTGTAGGCATCGTACTTTCTATTTACAAAAGACCCGAAACCACGAATTTCGATACGGTTATCTTTCATCAAAGCTTCAACCATAGTATCAAAAACAGTGTTCACAACGGCCTCGGCTTTAACACGAGTAATACTCGATTTTTCTGAAAGAATATCGATGAGGTTCGCTTTAGTCATAAATCCACCTAAGTTATTGAAATCACTTGTTCAATATTATACAGGTCTTATTAACTTTGAAAAGAAGACCTTAAAACTAGCGCGCTGTTTAAATTTATCAGATCGCAAAAGAATCTGCTTATATGCGTCAATAAGTGAATCTATCATTTTATTACGATTAAAAGTCTCGACTATCTTTTGGCGGGCTTTTTCACCAATTTGCTCACAATTAATGCCATTACCAGTCATGATCTTGTCTAAAAGCACTGAGAGTGTTTCAACATCGGCGGGTCTTACAAGAAAACCGTCCACCCCATCTTGGATAACTTCCGAAATGGGACTTAGTTCTGAGCCGATAACAACTTTTTTCTGGGCCATGGCTTCAATCAGGCTGGGTTCTAGCCCTGTTGAGCGTGAACTTAAATCAATATAAATTGGCGAGGCCAGAATACATTCAAGCATTTCTTCGGCAACAACTTCCCCGGGCATAATCACCCGGCTTCCAAGGGCCAGATTAAGCATTTCGAATTCAACATTTTTAAGCTGCGGACCATTTCCGAGTAGTAATAAATAGGTGTTGGGTTTTTTAAGAACTACTTTTTCAAAAGCCTTCAATAAGGGTTTAACCTCATGCGTGCTGGTAAAATCTGAATGAGCCAAGATAATTTGGGCATTATCCGGAATATTTAATTTTGATTTGAAATTTTCAGATTCAGACTTTGGCGTCAGATCCCCTAAATTAATACCATAAGGCACCGTATATGTATGAAAATCCGGAAACAGAAAATAACGTTCTAATATCATTCTTTGCTGGGGCGTTGTAACAAAGACTCCATCTGCTGAATCCAGTAAACTACGATCATACATAAAATAATTCTGTAGAAATCTGAGAATTAACTTAATACTGGTACTTATAAAGCTACCGGTTCCACTTTTACTTTCAGATAATATCGAGAACAGTTCTGCCATCTTCGTAGCTTCGACATCATAGGCTATTGAAACATCCAAGTTTTTTTTATGTCGTCCGATTTTAAATCCGGCGTTATCCAAACTGTGGACAATATCGTAAGGCTTTTCTTTATTCAGGCTTATAAATTTTTTAAGAACGGCGTCAGCAAAGCGAATGGTTTTATACTGAGGTTGGTTTTCATTTAGATAGTAAGCCCTGACGCCATCTCTGAAAACTTCGGCTCTTTTAAGGGGTGAAGAGGTTGAAATAATTGTGACTTCATGGCCGCGCTCGGTTAAGCCTCGGGCCAGTGGCCATAATAGTCCGGTATCGCTTGAACGGCTAAATACGGATATTTTTTGCCCGATCAGACAAATGCGCAGGCGCACTGGTAATTGAGATGCTGTTTGGGTTTCAGTCATGTTTAAAGTTTAACAGATTTTGTTGTAAGCAGGGAAGTCTTTTGCTGCAAAAGTTTGGCATACAGTCTAGAAAGTTCATTAATTGAAGATTCAAAGAGTTCAGATGTTACATAAGTTGTTGGCTTTAGATTGGACGAATTTTTTAAAGGAGAGGGGATAAGATTCAACTGGTCTTTCCAGTTTTGTGATGAAACAACCAAGCAGTTACGGCCTGAAGTCCAGTAGTTTGAAAAACCTGTAGCCTGATAATCATTTAAAATAATTAAATTATTTTTATTTAGACAGATATTGAGCCATTCAGTAAATTCAATATTCTTAATACTAGGGTTCGCCAGTACAACTGCTAGAGATTCCTCATTGATTAATTGTGCCAATTTACTTTCTGACATAACCAGATGATGTTCAGATGTGATTTTACCCGATATGATTAAATCATTCCATTTTTTTCTGAGTTGTGATGAACCCTGTGTTTTTAAAAGTTTTCTTCCATCAAAGTAAATAGGGCCCTCGATTTTGTAATCAAAAACTTCTTCGATTTTACCTTGGAGCGGGATTAAAAAGGCTTCGCCTTTAAATGTGCTAAAGGCTTCGCCTTTAAGGCAATTTTTTTTAGTTGAACCTAATGCCTTAGGAAAAGCTGGTAAAATAAATTTTTTTCCGGCTAAGTTGCGATAAAGTTTTAAATAATTAGTTTGGCTGACACTAAAGGCATCAGGATTGATAAAACCAAGAAAGTTTTTACCAACTTTTAGTTCTGAGTTCAAAGTACTGTTCAATACACTTAGTACAGTTGATTTTCCAAGCGCCTTGCACACGCTAAGATAAAACATTTCATTTATATTTAAGGGTAACTCTTGAGTGATGAAATGAACAGTTTGGTAGGAATTAAGTAAAAGCCGAGGAAAATTTAAAGCATGGGATATTTCAGTATGCAGGCCCAGTTGTTCAAGTTGTTCTGAAAGAATACAGGCTGTTTGCTCAGCAATAGGGTCCGTTTTTTTATTTCGACAGTAAATTAAAATATTATTCATGGGGTCATTTTCAGCTGAAAAGCTTTGTAAATACGATCTAAATTTTTTCGATTGGCTTCAGGTATGTTCATTTGCGGTAACTCAGAAGGCTTCACCCATTTTAAATTTATATGATGCTTAGTTTTGGGTTCACCTTTCCAGAATAAAACTTCATAAAATAAAATAATAATTCCAACATCGCTGTAGGAGTGTGTGCAGGCAATTTTAAGATCTCCAACTTCAGCCACAATACCCAACTCTTCATTTAATTCTCGGGCGAGTGCTTGCTCGGGGGTTTCTCCTAGCTCAATTTTTCCGCCGGGGAATTCCCAGAGGCCGGCCAAAGTATGACTTTCAGGGCGCTGCCCAATTAAAATCATATTATCTTTTACGAGAATTCCCGCTGAGACTGGAATCCAATTTCTTTTTACACGAGGTTTGCCTGGTCTTGTAGAGTCATGAGTGCCAGCAGGATGGGGAGTTGATTTATTTTGACTCATGAGCAGCTTTTTCGACCTTTCTGAAAAAATTGAGACCTGAAAAAACCAAAGCTGTATAAACTTCAACCAAATCTGCGCCAAGGGCTATTCTTTCAAAAACATCCTCTGCTGTCATCACTCCACCGACAGAAATCAGCATTTTTTTGGATTTTTCGCTGCCTAAGTGCTCAATTGCGGTTTTAAGTGACAATATAGAGAGCTCGGCTGCAGGTTTTCCAGATACCCCCCCCTCAGTTGAAAACTTTTTAAGAGTATTTCGCGACAAAGTCGTATTTGTCAGAACAAAGCCATCAATATGATTTTGTATAGATATATCCATGATTCTTTTAAGCTCGTCGCTTTGTAAATCAGGACTGAGTTTAATTAAAATTGGTTTTTCACTGGCCCGGATTTTATCAAGTGTGGCCTTTTGCTGCATAATCGGTTTTATAAAGGCTTCCAGCGATTCTTTATTGGCTAAATCGCGTAAGCCCTTAGTATTCGGGCTGCTGATATTAACTACAAAAGCGTCGGCACAATCATAAAATTTTTCAATTAAAATATTGTAATCGTGATGAGCAGTTTCGTTTGTGGTGTTGCGGTTTTTTCCGATGTTAATAAACAGTGGAACAGATGGTTTGGGATCCTGCGCACTAATATTGTAAAAAACTTCATCAGCTCCGGCTGAAGGAAAACCCATTTTATTCCACAAAGCTTCTTCTTTGGTACTACGATCTATAATTTTTCCAGGGTTGGGGCTTTGGGGAAGAGGAGTAATGGTTCCTACTTCTATAAAACCACAACCAACATTTTGCCAAGCTGCAAGGTGTTCGGCGTTTTTATCAACACCACCGGCAAGGCCTAGGCGATTTTTAAAGTGAATATTTTTCCAAGAAAATGGCTGCCAAAGAGGAGTTAGCGGCGTTTTGTTTTTCTGAAATAAAGAATAAAGCTCAACAGCTAATGGGCTGAGGTCGTGCGCTAATTTTGGTGGTAGCCACAACCAGGGTTTAATCATTACCGAGGATACAGTCCACGCAGGAGCATCGCTTTTTCTAAACGGCTGATCGAGGCCGCCATAGCCGCAGTTCTCATGTCGATATTTTTTTCTTGCTTGAACTTATAAACATTATCAAAGGCTTTGAGGATAATTCCTTTTAATTTAGTATCCACATCGCTTTCATCCCAGAAGAACGACGTAATGTCCTGCACCCACTCAAAGTAAGAAACAATCACTCCGCCACCATTGGCAATAACGTCCGGAGCAATAAAGACTCCGCGTTTTTCAAGTATTTTAGTGGCATTACTAGTAACAGGCCCATTCGCGCCTTCAACAATAATCTTGGCTTTGATTTTTTCGGCATTATTAGAATCAATTTGGCCCTCAAGGGCGCATGGTAGTAAGGCCTCGCAATCAACTTCAAGAAGTTGTTCATTGCTAATTACTTGCGATCCAGGAAAGTTTCTAATATTTCCATTTTGTTTTACGTATTCTAAAAGCTTGGGAATATTTAAACCATCGCCATTAAAGATTCCGCCAGAAACATCACTTACAGCGACAACTCGGGCTCCTCTTTCGAAGGCAAATTTTGAAGCGAATGTACCAACATTACCAAAACCCTGAACTGCAATGCGAGAACCCGACATTTTCATTTGTTTCATTTCCAGGGCGCGTTCACATACATAAATAACACCTAAACCAGTCGCATGGTTACGGCCAAGTGAGCCACCGATTTCAACGGGCTTGCCAGTAACAACACCAGGCTGTGCGTAGCCTCCTTGTTCTTGGGAGTAAGTATCCATAAACCAAGCCATCGTTTGCGGATCAGTTCCCACATCCGGCGCCGGAATATCTTTTGTAGGTCCAACAAAAGCGGCAATTTCAGAAGCGTACCTTCGGGTTAAACCTTGCTTTTCAGAGCGAGTGAGTTTGGTGGGGTCAACACAAATCCCGCCTTTAGCGCCTCCAAGTGGTAATCCTAGTACTGAGTTTTTAAATGTCATAAGGGCCGCGAGCCCCACAACCTCAGATAGATCAACATTTTGGTGGTAGCGGATACCACCCTTATATGGACCAAGTGTTGAGTTGTACTGCACGCGGTAGCCAGTAAAAACTTTTACAGATTGATCATCCATACGCACTGGAATTGAAACAGTTAAACAACGACGCGGTCTTTGTAATCTTTCAACAATGTTCGGGTCGCAGTTAATAACTTTTGCGGCTTCATGAAAGGTTTTCATCGCATTTAAAAATAAGGGCCCTTTTAAGTGAGCTTCAGATTCCGGATTAAGATTGTCGTGGTAAGGCATAAAAAAAACTCCTTAAAGTTTGAGTCTTTTGAGTGTAAAAAAAAGACTATGCAATGCCAAGTAAAAACTCTGTATTTTCTAGCGCTACTCATCATAAGTTTCTGTTCTTCAGGTGTTCAGGCCGAAGAGGTCAACTGGGAGTCTTTTTCGAGCCCTAAAATGGAAATCGAAGCTCACTCATCTGCTCAAGGAGAAGTCATTTCTTCTTATATTCCTTTTTTTCAAGAGATTGGTCATATGTTATGGAGCTGGGATCCAGCAAAAGAGCTGAAAAAAACATCAGAGTCTGTTTTGATCGAACCTTCGATGTCTGGTTTAAACGAGTTGATGAAAAACTTGTTTGTTGAGTTTGATGTTTCAAACACTCAGAACTTTAGAAAAGTATGGTTTAAACCAACCTCTGATTTGAAGTTTCGCGGCTTATTGGGTCTGCATGACCTCAATAAAAAACGACCACTGATTATATTGCGAATGGGTGTTCATGGAAACGTTGACGAGATTATTGCCGAAAGATTTTTGGCAAAAATTATTTTTGAGGATTTAGGCGCAAATTTTTTAATGATTGAAAGCCTGACAAGCCATGCCTACTTATCAAAAAATAAAAACATATCTTTTGGCGGAGTGGACGAAGGTTTACAGACCTTTCTGGCTCTAAATGAAATTAATAAATCGAAATTGAACTCACTAATTGATGGTGTCCATTTGCTTTCTATCAGTATGGGATCACACGGCACATTTGTAACGGCGATGCTAGATCAGCATAACGAGCAAAAAATAAAATCGATCGTGAATTTTTGTCCGTTAATTAATTTGCAACCCACTGTTGAGCGCGGGCTGGAAATAAATCTTAAAAATGCATTGATTTCTTTGTGGAATGTCAGACGCTTAAGAGCTGTATTTGAAAAGTATCAAAATGATGAAAAACTTGGTGAATGGTGGAAAACTATTTTTGATTTTAAACCTAGGTTCACCAGTGCGCTTTTAGAGATACTTAATCGAGATCGCAAACAGCCGCTGATTTCGCCAAGCGAGCTTGAAGAGTTAATTCCAAAAATGAAATGGCCTAAGGGCTTCAGAGAACATCTTGAAAACTCACAAAGTTTTTATCAGTTAAATAATTTTTGGCCCTATTATCAAGGTGTGAAGACTCCGATCATGATTTACACAACCCCAAAAGATCCCTTGGTTATTAACAAACTTAATTCTGAATTGATTTTCAGAGGTCAGCAGCCGGGTGATTTTACCAGCCTGAAATATCATCGACTTGAAAATGCCGTTCATTGCGGATTACCCGCAGTTTATAAGTGGGATTATATTGTGAAATTAGTTCGGGATGGCCTAGTTTTATGATCGTATTTTTTAGCTTATTCTTTTACTTTAACAGCGCCTACGGATTCAGCCCGCTAGAGCCTTCTATCGAATGCACGGTGATTAAAGTTTTAAAACAACAAGACATTGCTAGCTTAAAAAAATTCCCAAAACTCTATACAAGTATTTACAATAATCCAGTTGCTTCAAGTTTATTTATAGCAGGTTTGGAATTCAAAAACACAGATCCAGTTAGCCAGATTAAAACAGCAACTTTTGAAAAAGTAATGATTCCAGTCGAGGAACACGAGCTTGTTTTAGAATTAAATGGCAAGCCTATCTCAAGAAATGGTGTTTTAAAACTAGGTTCAATGGTCCTAGCTAAAGTTACCTGCCATTAATACACACCTTCGTCCAGTTAAACTTTAAGAAGTTACTGTCGATAAGTCTGTATGACTGAGTTTGATTATGAAATGGAACTTTTTGAAAAAATAATAAGTAAATACAAACCTGTTAAGGGTTATCATTTGCTTTTAGATCTTGATGCCTATAAGCAGGGGCAGGAGATTTTGACAAAATTTGTTGTTGGCTGTGATGAGTATCATAAAGTTGTTAATATTGAATACAATGAAAAGCAAAAAGAAAAAGTTATAATCACTTCAAATATAAAAAATGGCATTTCTTATAACTCTAAGATTTTATACGCAAACTATGATTGCGACAAAAAGCAAATTATTGAGTTTGAAGACTATACGCCAAACCCCTATAGATTAAAAAGAACATTGGCACAACAGATGGAGTTATTAGTCTTTGAGCTCAATTACCCAGAGCCCTGCAAGCCAATTTGTTAGAATAAAATTGATGTAAAAATCATTATCTGGTTTCAGAGCTTGAATTTTTATAAAGACATATTTGTAAAAGTCTTCATATATTATATTTTTATGCATATTCCAAAAATCATAATTTTTTCTTCTGAAAGCCAGCCTAAGTCCATGCTCCGCACCTGTAGATTTAATGACTATAAAATATTCGTCTTCATCTTCTCGTAGTTCAAATTCTAGCTCGGTACTAATATTTTTGATCCGGTTTGCCTGATTTAGCGAGTTCCGAAGTTCGAAATACTGTTTGGTTATATCAATTCTATTGGCATCTGACGTCATGCTGGGTCTAAGCAGCATTAATTAGGCCAACGTCATCCAAGACAAATTAAATACAAGTTCTGCTGCTCACTTGAGCCAGATCGCTACCGGTTTCAAGAAATGAGGCTCAATGGCCTTAGCCAAACTTACCTGCCATTAACATCTCAAATTGATAATGGTATTGAAATTTTAAGGCCAAAAAGATATAATTCAATTTCAGCTTTATTTATTTTCAGGGGGCTCAAATGAAAGTAGTTATTATTGGTCTTTGTCTTTTTTTAACTCAAGCTGTGTTTGCTAGTCGTATTAATGTTAGCGATTTTGATAAAAATGAAAATGAAATAATAATAAATTTAAAAGGAATAAAGTGCGATGGAAAAATGGTTGTTAGTGAGCCCAATATTGAGTGCATTAACAAAATGGTTGATTTAAATATTTCGGCTGAATGCTCCGATGGAGATTCTCCAACTACAGGTATTGTTAAATTCCCTATGGCGAATCCTGAGCTTCTGGCCGCAATGCAAAAATGTAAAGCTAAAAAGATTCTGATTAATATTAATAGTGAAGCGCCAGTACTCTGTCCACTTAGCATCGAGGAAGTCGAGAAGGCTCTCGCTAATTAGTTCTTGAAGTTCAGTTCTTCTTCCCAAAAATCAGATTTTTGAGCCAGTTCACTAACATAACCAGTTACATCGTCTTGCAAATGAACAGGCAATTTTGAAAATGGCCGCACATGCTCAACCGGTACATATCTAAAGGTAAAATTAATTCGGCGGGTTTCAAAATTGGTGGTGTTGAGTTCATTAAAAAGTAGGCCTTTTTCTTCAACTCGTTGTACGCGGTGAAATAATTGTTTTTTAAATTTATCTCCACCGAAAATTTGTAATGAAGAGTCTTCCAGCCACTGTTGCAAGATCACATCGCTTTTTTGCGATTTTCCGGAGCTTTTAACAAACTGAAAAAGCGCCCTTTCACCGAATGAAATCGAGGCCACAGGTCCGGGCTCAAAATCCTTATGCTCTCCGACGCGTGCACAATCTATTTTTTCGGTGGCGGTAATTTTATTGCCATAAAAATTTATTAAACACGTGTTCAGATGCCATTTATCAGGAATATCTTTTGGCGAAAATTTTTGGCGAGTTAGACTTTCAACTTCAAATATAATTCTTTGTAAAACTTGGGGGTAGGCTTCGGCCGTTACGCAGCGGTTTTGTAGTCCCTGCGGGGGATGATAGTAATTTAAACAGGCAAATTGCCAGTTACCAAGCCAATAAACAGGGCGCAGAAGCTGGCGGTTGGGTTCATTGTTTGGGGGTGGGTTCGATTTTGAAAAGCGCATCTCCCAGATGGGATAGAGCTTTGATAAATAGCTCAGAATCTCAGTTTTCTGATTTTTTGTAACGTAGTTCGGCTGATAAATCAGGTTTTGATATTGCGACAGATTTCGCATATAGTGAACATGCTATATAAGAGGTGTTCATGTCAAACGTCATTCAGGCACTCAAGGTTGATTCCACTGTTCGTAAGTCATTAATTGAAAAAGTTACGTTATTTAAAGGTAAAAAGATATTAGTTCTCGGTGATGTGGGAGTAGATGAATACATTATGGGAGCTGTTAAACGCATCAGCCCAGAGGCACCCGTACCTGTTTTAGAAGTAGAAAATGAAGATAAACGATTGGGCCTGGCCGCAAATGTGGCGCAAAATGTAGTTAGTATGGGTGGCGAAGTAAAGCTGGTTTCGGTTATAGGTTCTGACTCCGGGGCTGAAATTTTGCAACAGCTTTTGAAAAACTCAGGTGTCAGCTTCGAATATTTGGTTCAGGATTCTAAAAGGCCGACGACTCGTAAAACACGAGTGATGACTGGACAGCATCATTTGGTGCGAGTGGATCATGAGATTCGCAAAAGTCTTTCAAGCCAGAGCGAAGCTTTGCTGCTTTCGGTTGTTGAAAAAAATATAAGTGATGTGGATGTGGTGGTTTTAGAAGATTATGCTAAAGGAATTTTATCACAATCTTTAATTGAAAAAGTTGTGATTCTTGCGCAAAAACATAAGAAGTTTTTAATGGTGGATCCACATCAAACCAAATTTGCGGAGTTTTATAAGGGTGTTGATCTGATCAAGCCTAACTACAACGAAGCTTTAGCGCTGACGCAAATTCATGAAGACCATATCGAAGATTTTTCTGAGCGCGTTTTACATGTGGGGCGCGCGCTACAAAAAATGACCGGTGCCAAGCAGGTGGTTTTAACTCAGGGTAAAGAGGGAATGACTATTTTTTCTCAAAACAATGTAACTCAGGTGCCAACCTTTGCTAAAAAAGTATTTGATGTAACCGGCGCCGGAGACACGGTCATTGCGGCTTTGGCTCTAGGGATTGCCTCTGGGGTCGATTTAGCTGAGGCTTGTATGATTGCCAACTTTGCCGCAGGTGTTGTTGTAGCTAAGGTTGGATGCGTACCCTGTGAAATTAAGGAATTGGTTAACTCAATAAATACTTTGGGGAACTGAAGTCGGCAATTTTACTCGCCATTTAATAATTTATTATCATTCTCAATATCCATTTTCATTGAGGTTTCAATTTCGGCTTTACTCCAGACTTTTCCTTTTCCGACGCCAGGGCAAAAGCTTTCAACTTCAGCTTTCCAGGCTTTTGCATTCATAACTTCTGGCCAAAAAGGCCATGTGCGGCATTGGTTGGGCCGAGCTTCGTAAACGGAGCAGCGTTTTTCTTTCAGGAATAAACAGTCAGGATTAACTTTGTTATTAACAATATTTTCTTTTAGATGCCAAATACCTTGAGTTTGATCGCAATATTTTTTTTTAAAATCACGAATATTGAGTTTAAGGTAATCGGCAAAGCGTTTTTGGTCTTCTTTGGTTAAAAAAACCATACCGAACTCACCATGTGAAGTGCAGCATTTCCCTGAGCCTTGGCACTCAAATTTTAGTCCCTGCTCGTAAAATAATGCTTTTTTACTATTTTCTGACATGTTTGTATCTTATATCTGAGCTTCGCCTTGACTCAAGCTTAAGAATAAAGAAAAACTAGCTCTATTGTTATGAGTTATAAAATATATTCTTCGCAAGACTTTCCCGCCTATTTGCCCAAGCTGAATGCTCTTTTTGATGATTTATTTACTGGTGGCAAGGGTTTCAGGTCAAAACTCATTGGATTTGTTTCGGAGCCTCTTTTGCTTCCAACAAAAGCGCAAAATCTTTTGGCACAAACGATTGAATTTATTCATAATGCATCGCTTTTGCACGACGATCTGGTGGATAGATCTTCTTTAAGGCGTGGTAAAAAAACAGCTTGGCTTAAATATACTCCAGAATACGCAGTTCTTGCAGGTGATTACTTATTGGCACGAGTGATGGTGAATTTGTCTGAGTATGGAAATATTAAACTTGTGCAATACACTTCTGAAATGATCTCAGATTTGCTTGAGGGAGAATGGTTACAGGACTCAATTGTTGGAGACTATTTTGTTACCCTAGAACAGCTCGATCGCATTCATAATCTAAAAACATCCTCTTTGTTTAAATGGTGCCTGCGTGCACCGTTTATTTCTCTTGAAAGATACGATAAGGATTTGCATTTTATTTTAAGCGAGATGGGCTCAATTCTTGGTCAGTTGTTTCAGCGGAGTGATGATTTACTGGATTATGATATTCGAAATGAAGAAGGCAAGGCTGTACTGGGAGATCTCAAGTCGGGCTACTTGAACTCATTTGGCTCTTTTGTGGCCCAGGGTATGACAAAAGTGCAGCGGGATTCTTTGGTTAATTGCAAAACACTAGCAGAACTTTATTTATGTTTTTCTGATAATTCTGAAAAAGGACGTTCGATTTTTTTACAAAAAGTAGCAGCATTTGATGAGTTGAATGTTAAGTTGATCGATCTTTATACTCATCATCTGGAAAATTTGGAAAAATTGCTTGTCGGTGTTGAAAAAAAATTAATTGTGAATTTAAGACCATTAACTGAAATTTTATATTGGCGTAGAAGGCCAGCAGCCTAATGCCAGCACTTTATATTACACTTAAAAAAGCTGAAGCTGAATTTGAAGATTTTCTTTGGGGTCGTAGTAGTCAAAAATTAACAAAAAATCAACGAGCCCTTCCCATTAAGACCTATAATTTGGGAACACCAGAAGAATCAGTTACATTTGAACTAAAAAATGTTTCCGACATAAAAAAACCAGGAATTTTTGTTTTTTTATCATCATTAGTTAAGTTGAACAGTTTTATTTTGATTTTATTACCGCTGTTTTATATTTTTACTAAAAATTACAGTACTGGCTTAATAAGCAATCCACAGAGTAATACATTGAGCATTACGCTGGCTGCACTCGCAGTCATTTTTCTTTTTGCGGGTTTAAATATTCGTAATGATGTGAATGACCATATTTCGGGTTTTGATCGAGTCAATTTAGATTCTAAGCCTAAACCAATACGCATGGGGTGGATCAGTGCTCATAAGGCTGCGCGTGTTTAACTTATTTT
>ERZ1292630.2070-Hain-H41-02um-R3-2070-length-19052-cov-8_pt1 | contig 19052 bp, 16 predicted proteins | sample MGYA00564408_ERZ1292630 | MGnify/ENA primary metagenome ERZ1292630 (study PRJEB36523, sample SAMEA6512641) | groundwater metagenome | collected 2019-01-08 | study: AquaDiva: Metagenomics assemblies of 32 groundwater samples
ACGGTGGCAGGTGGCACGCGCGACGTCCGCGCGGCTGCCGCGACATTCTCGCTCTACACGCGGGCGGCGCTGCTGCCGCGAAGAAGAGATCCGGGTTGCGCTATGCCCGTCGCGTCGTCCGGAGGTGACTCCGATACCGGCCGCGGCGCGACCATATCTGGCGTCACGGCCCGGAGCGTGAGGACAAACAGCCCGCGCTGACACGCAATCAACTGTTCCGTAAGCAGGCAGCGTTGCACGGAGAGCTCATGCCGGACGGCGTGACGACGCTGGTCGGCGTCGCAGAGCGGCTGTCCGGCGGACCGCGACGAGCCGGACACCGACGACAGCGGCTCCATTGCCATGCTTCGGCTTTGCTGGAGATCCCCAGCGGCGACGGCGTCGATGGCCGCCGTAGCGGGCGTCACTGTCGATGATGCGTGAACGGATCCGCTTGCGACTGATGATGACTGCCGAAGAGATGCGTGACAGGACGCTTGTCGATGCAACTTTTGCGCGATGCCGCTCGAATACGATAAATAGTTTGATGGCACGCGGGGTTCAGCCAGGGCGGCATCTGGGGGCAGCCCGTCCAAGTGCATGAAGCAGCCGACCAGCATGTCGTGGTAGTCGTGCTGGATCAGCATCAACGCGTTGGCGAAGCCGACGGTGACTGGGCGGCGGCCGTCGCCTGGCGCGAGGTAGGCGCTCCCACCCCGGTCGTGAGGTGCTTGGTCCTCCGCGTCGGCTTCGCCGTCGTTGTCGTCGTCCTCTTCGTCGACGGCCACGAGGAACGGAAGCGGCCGCCGGAAGCACGTGCTCCGCCACAGCCGAATGCCATCCACCACCGCGTCAGTCGCGACATCGAGTCGCTGCAACAAATCCGCCAGTCTGGCATGGCAGGCGGTTGTGCAAGCAACGTCACTGTGAAACCGGCGGTTGCATGGCTCTTTTAGCTGATTGGTAGTGGTCGAGCCCGTGAAGGACGTGTCAGCATTGGTTTCCGCGTTGCCACAGCCACGTCTCCGCCAAAGTCGCTCTCTGCGGCACGCGACCCACTCGCGGTAGCAATCGGCGTTCACAAACCGCCCCGCACACGTCTCACCCAACGTGACGGCCAGGAGCACTTCGCGCTGGATCCACAGCCGCTGAATGCGTTCCTGAAGGGCCACTTGGTGTTCTAGCGCGGCACACAAGGTGCGCAATATCGACGCGTTGGTGCAGGTCATTACCACGCGCCGATCCAGAAACTTTCGCTCCACGTCCGGCATGACGCAGGCCGTCGCGAGTGAATGAAAATGCTGCTGAAGCGCCTCGATGGTGGCCCGATGCTGCTCCAGGCCTCCCGTCGTTTTCAAGGAAAAGTGCTTCGAGGTGATGGCCGTCATGTTGAGAGAGCCGTGGTGTCCCACCGCTCACACAGCTCTCGAACAATACGGTTAAAACAAAAAAAGAGTTGGTCGTGCGGGAACGAATAGAAACGTTTAACAGCTATTTAGATGCTGCTGCTGCTGCCGACGGTGTCGCCCCGTCATAGGCACGAACCGGCGCGAGTGGGTGGGAAAGGGAAGGGTAAAGAAGAAGGGCGGATGGGATTGGATGGAGGCTTCGGGACCGACGAGGAGGATGAAGCCGCGAGCAGGGTGGGAAACGGGGGAGGAAACGACCAAAAGTGAAGAGAAAGGAGAGCTGAAGCAGAAAGGACCAAACGGCCGCCTGCGAGAGAGACAGAGAATGTGTGTGTTATTGGGGAGAAAAACGAGTTGAAATGCTACAAGGTCCACCCGACTGAAGATCGATGGATCGCCAAGCCATTCACAATTGGGCTTCGCGCCAATCACTCTGCGGTGGGTGCGCTGATGGGGATGCCACTCGAGGAAGGTCGAAAAAGCGGCCATCGGCGCCACCTGAGTCGAGGAAGTCGCCGTGTTCACCGATGAGGCTCAGCTGATGCCGCCGATCACGAACGGCCTGTTCGCGCCGGGACTGAAGCGGGGACGCACCAGGATTCTCCTCCTGGGATGCGGCCGGGCGCGCCGCCGCCATAGGCAGTCGTGCCGGAGGCTTAAGTGAAAATTGCAGCGGACGGCCCAAGACCAAGTCAGAAGAGGATTCAAACTGGTGCGATGAGCGGCCGTTGTCGCCATCCGAGAGCGGCAACGACGGTGGCGGAGTGGTGACAGCGTGACCTACCGTGACAGTGGGGGCAGGCGAGCGCCCGTCTTCGATCGCGTGTGCGCGAGGGAGCGACAGCGGTGCCGGACGACCCGGCAGCGAGAAACGAGTCGCGAAGTGAGAGGAGCGAGGGACCGCGACACTCTGGTGCTGCATCTCGGCGAGCACTGGCCCTGTCGCGACGTCGTCCGCTCCGCGTTCCTCGAACGCCGCCGCGTCTTCTGATGTCGCCGCCGCATACTGAGGGAACCTTCCGCCGACGCCGCCGCCCCTATCCAACCGATGGCGGGGCGGGGACAACGCGGCAGCATCCAGATCTTCGACGTCGTGCCGAAACGAGGTGTCTTCCATCCGGCGATTAGACAATTCCGTCGCGGGAGGCGAACCATCGTCCGCCGGTGAGGGCACGAGGCGGTCCACCGCTCGGCGACGAATGTCGCTCCCGCTGGTGTGAGAGGGGCTCCATGGGGCCGCATGAGGCTGCAAGTATGACGCATCCATCGTCGCCTCCTCATTGCGGGACGACGCATTCGCACCCCCCCGTGGTGGTTCGGCACCGCCACGATGGCCGTTGGCAGCGTCAAAGCTGACATGGCGGTCTCGAAGTTGTCCGCGCGTCCCGCTCGGGGGTGTCATGGGCTGGATTCGTTCGGGAACGTGCAACAATCCGTCGCGGGGAGCAGTCATCGTCGGAACTGCGCCGGCGAGCGGACTGCTGTTTCGCTGCGGCCGCCTACGAATGCGACCATCAAAATCGTTCGCCGATCCAGGCGAATGAGGCGGCGAGCTCGGCGGTAAGGCCAAGACGGGGGAAGCACGGCCAAGAGCACCCCCTGCTTGAACGACTCTTTGCATCTCCTCGAACTGGGCGTCACTATCGGGAGGTGGAAGATTCGCCTGTTTGAACTTGCGGCGTTCGTACAACGAAAAGATCAGGTGCGCGACGTCGAGGAATGCTTTGATGAAGAGGATGAACTGAACGACCAGCACCATCACGTTGATCGCGTTGAGCAGCTGATCGGAGGCGATCCCTATGTCGGTTGTGAGTTGCACCACGGCCATGACGGCCAGCGCCACTTGGAACGCTGACATGAAGACGAAGGCCACGTTCCACACACGCGACAGCCAGGGGCGTTTGACGATTAAAAAGAGGAAGTAGAGGCAGACGATGGCGAGCACAATGTAGATCACATTCGGGCATTCCTGCGCCTTGGCGGTGGTGTATCCGTCCAAAAAGCAAATTCCGCTCGTGGCGCAAATGTCGACGTAGTTCGTGTAGTGGGCACGGTCGTGAAATTCGTCGAAAAGGTCCCCAAAACGGTCGGTGAAGCGAAAGGCGAAGGTTTGTTTTAGGGCCGCCGCCTTGTTGGCTGCCCGGCTACTAGCTCGACCGGGTTGATCGGGATGCTGCTGCCCGTCGTCCTCGTCATCCGATGAGGTGGACGATTCCGATGGCGGCGCGGCGCCCTCTGCCGCGGCTCCCTCCCCTTCTGCTTTATCCGACGATGTGACCCTCGGGCGATCCCGCCACTTTGCGCGGGGCCGCACCCAGGTGGCGTAGCAGCCGTCATCGGCGATGAGCGATTTATCTTTTTTCAGTTGAAGCCGCTGCTCCTTCGACAGCCGCCCGCCCGCTCTTGCCGCAGCGGCCTTCGCGGACTTGAACGGCGTGGGACCGTCCTCGACGTCCAGCCCTAACGTGGCCTTGCGCCAATGTTGCTTTTCCGACAGTTCGATCTCGTCAGCATCGTCCATGTCTTCCATGGCGGCTCGAGTTGTGCCTGGCCTTGGGGGACGCCCTCGTCCGTTGGATGGGATCCCACGGGCCTCGCGAATTGCCGCGAGCATCGCCGCTTGATTTTTCCGCTTCTTCATGACCGAGTTGAAAAAAGGGCCCAACACGACGACGACGCCAACGAAGGTCACCACGGTCCAAGGGACCGCGCACAGCAGCGTGAGGCCCAGCATCATGGGCGACGACACGACGAGGGCCAAGAACGCTACCGTTTTGACGATGACGGGGAAAAAGAGGCCGACGACCGAAAAGAGCTTCCCAGGAAAGGCAACGTCCGCCATCGCGTCTTGTAAGGTGGACCGATGCGAGTGAGCGATGCCATCCGCGCGATGTACGACGCTGTCCAGTGACGACCCACCATCGAGCGCGTTGATGTGCCGAGGAATTTTGTCGCGCTTCCGGAGGAACCATAGGCGCACCAGCACCAAACCGAAGAAATGCACGAAACCAATGCCGATGGCAATCAACGTGTTGGCCACCACGGCTCCGAAAAACTCGGCCGCCAATGCCTTCTGTCCATCCGACATGGAAATGTCGTCCTTCACCCAGGCAAGCCCCAGTCTCCATCCCGTAGGGTGCTCAAAGAAAGTGAGGCTATTCGCGTCGCCGTCGCACTGGGCGATGTTCAAAATGCTATTGCTGCGTAGGACGGAGGCCGCCGAGGCTGGGCCGCCGAAGGACGATGCCACCATCATGCTACCCCCCGTCACGGCGTCGACGGTCGTCGTGAGCGGTTTGGAGAGAAGCGTCGCGGGTGGAGGTGGCAGGCCCCCACCTGGGGTGACTGCGAATTGCATCGTGGCCGGATTTGGCGGCTTGCCAGACATGAAACATCGCGGCCCAAACGTGATCGTTACAAATTCGATACCGTTTTGCAAACCGACGAAATCAGAGGTTGGGAAGAACGTGATGGCCACGCGGGTCGCGTTGGCCTCTACGGATGCCTCGGTCCACATTTTCCACAACGCGGCGGCGAAGGAGGGTGCCCTCGGCGTCCCGAATGAAATGCATTGAAATAACGTCAGCTTGTTTTCCTTCCTCCGAGCGAACGTGTCGCCTTCAATTTCGATGACGAGGCGACGTTCTGAGAGCGGAAACCCTGACTGTAACCCGCCCTCTCGAAGCGCTGGGATGAACATGAAAGCGGAGTTCGGGTCGTTGTTGAACTGATCAAACGTCGCCGCGTCTCGCTGCTGCGCGCGGAAGAACCCGCCATTTTCGTCATGGTGGCGGCGGCGGTGTCGATGAGGCCCACCGAGGAGCGCGCGAGGCTCCGCCGTTTCATTAGCCACAAACAAGGCGGAAAATTTCCTGACGGATTGTGCGGCGGCATCGACCGTGACGGGTTTCGGTATTTTCGACACGGGAGGTGACACGATGCGAATCGACGCAAGTGTTAGCGATGCCGATACGTCGACCGTGCGACTGCTACTCAGCCAGAGGCTGCGTGACGACGTCACACTCCGTGTCGCAAACGACACCGTCCCACTACGCGTGTCCACGATGCTCGGTGTGGGAGCTGTTGCCGTGGCGGTTGGCGTGGGCGTTGGCGGCGGGGTCACCGTGAGCGTCACGCTGGTTGATAGCGAGAACGATGGGGTCATCGTCGGCGGCGGTGTGATGGTGAACGTCAGCGACGGCGTAGGAGGCGGCGTCACGGTGGGTGAGCGAGATGCCGAGAGACTGAAGGTCGGCGACTGACTCGGGGTACCCGACCAAGATGGCCTCGAACGTGTAGCCGTCATCCGGGACTTTGTTATCGAGCCAACGGTCGCGCTGCGCGACCGCGTTCGCGTAGGATCCGCCGTACCGGAAGGGTTGGTGCGGGATAACGAGGGACTGCGGCGGGACACTGATGCGCTGAGGAACGCCGAAACAGACTCTGACAAAAAAAACGTGAAACGACTCGAAGAATCAGAAAGGGAAAGTGTTTTTTCGTCTGGCGAGAGAGTACCGGTCGGGTGCGACCTGGTCAAACTCGGGGTACGCGTCGTGGTCGGGGGAGGCGTCAGCGACCAAGACAGACTGCGTGACTGCGATGCGTCCGGGGACAGGGTGATTGGAGTCGAAGGCGTCACAAAGTGGTAGGTGATCGACGTCATCGTCGCAGTGACGTCAGGGCTGGATGTGGTGGAGGCTCCCGTCTCGCTGACGGTGGACGATACCGATTCCGTGAAGGTCCTCCCGGTTGCCGTTACATCCGCCGTCCAGGAAATGGACGGGGTCGGGCGATGGGTACTCGTCGGCGTCGGTGTCGGAATTGGCTTCACGGTCACGGTGGGTGTAAGCGACACCGTCGGACCAGTGCGACTTCGAGACCGCTGCGCCGACAGCGAGGTCGACGATGTTGCGGTGGGAGACGCTGACCGGCCGCTGGCGGTTGAATCCGAGGAAGGAGATGGCGTCGGATCCGGCGTCCTTGATTTGGTGCCCGTTCGACTGATTGCAGCTGAGAAAGTCGCCGTGGCGTCGGCAGATGGTGTCGGAGGTGATTTTGTCGCTGATCCGTCTGGTGTCCCGGATGACGAAATACGCAAGCTTTGAGAGGTCGTCGATCGAGGGGTGGACGTGGCCGTTTGCGTTGGGGGCGACTCACTCACCGATGCTGACACGCTCGTGGACGTCGATGGGGTGGCAGACATGGACCACGACGCGGACAAGCTGGCACTCGCCGTCACCGACGGGGTGTGTGTCGGCGGGGGCGTTCGCGAAAGAGTCGAAGATGACGTGATGCTGGCCGATGATGACACTGATGTGCTCACCGAGATCGACGCCGAGCGCCCGGAGCGTGTCCTTGTCACCGTGGCGGATGGCGTTAACGGCAACGTTTTCGTGGGTGGAGGAGTAGGGGTCTTGCTCAACGATGCCGTCGCTGTCGTCGAGGCCGACGTGCTCGGGGAGTCGCTGCCCGACGGCGAGACGCACATTGTCGTCGTCGACGACCCAACGGTCACGCTAACGTCCGTCCTTGATGACGACACGCTTAATGATCGCGATGGCGAAACGATGAGTGACGACGTCAGCATCGAGATTGCCGTACCGCTTTCGGACGACGACGCGTCACTGTTGGTCCATGTGCCGCTGTTGGCCGTCTTGGAGGTAGAAAACGAGCGGGTTTTGGGGGGTATCACTCGCTTGGACTGCGTATCGGATCGAGACGTCGACTTGGAAGGCGACGCCGAACGTGTGCGCGAGGGTAGGACGGATGCGGAACGGGTGTCTAACACCGAGACAGATCGCGACTCGCTATCAGTTGATGAAAAGGTTCCTCCAGTGTCACTCTGCGACAGGGACCAAGAATGAGATCGAGAAGATGACTCACTGTTCGATTTGGAAGCCATTCGAGTCTTCGAAAAATCGGTTGGGGTGCGCCTCAGACTTAGGGTTTGCGTCTCCGACGGCGTCGATGTCGGTGGTGGCGTTTGGCTGCGGGTGGCGGACGGGGTCCACGTCTCCGAGAAAGAGTCGACGGCGCTGCGTGAAAGGCGGGACGGCGACAACGAAGGAGACCGCCTCGTTCGTGTCAAGGTCTCAAAGGTGACCGAAAGCGATCTGCTTTGCGTGCAAGGTCCCCAGTGACGATTACCCCGAAGGTGACACGTCTTCGTCTGCGTCTCAGTCTGCGTCGCGAGGGACAGCGAAGATGAATTCGATCGCGTACGTGCGGGCGGCGGCGTGATTCGCTTCGTATCGGACGAACCGTATGACCAAGAGGCAGAAACAGATCGAGGGGAAGGGGACTCCGTACGAGGTGTGGGAGAGAGCGTGGAAGCACCAGTGAACGAACCCGTTATCGATTGCGACCACTTTGTGACCGTACGAGTTGACGACACGTCGCTCGACCACGTCGGCGACCGCGATTTCGGTGGCAATGCTGAGTTGGATGCAGAATACGAACGCGTCGCCAACGGCTCCTGACTGGTGGACAACGTGCGCGGTGACAGCGACGTCGTCGTCGACTTCGTCTTGGTGCCGTCGCTCGATAACGTGGGCTTGCTTTTGGACTCTGTGCCCGTGGCTCGAGACGGAGTCATCGACATGGTAGCCGATGGCGAAGGTTGAAGCGACCGGCTACTGGATTTGTCCTTTGACAGCGTTGGGAGGCTCATGGTTGCACTCGGGGACATAGTCATCCGCGGAGTCGGCGATCGGTAGACCGTTGCCGTTGCCACCACGCTGTGGGACGACGTTCTGCCCGAGATAGTCACATCTGCCGACAGACTCAGACGCGACGCGCTCATGGAGTCCGTTGGGCCACTGTCAGACGGCGAAATATCGTTGGACAACGTCCACGATGGAGATGTCGATGGGCGAGACCGGCTATCCGTGGACGATGCCTCTCCCGAGAGTGTCGCCGATATTGACAACGACCGCGTTGGCGGTGGGAACCGAGTCTTTGATTCGGTGAAGGAAGGCGTCCGCCTGGACAATGTTCGCGACGAATCGACTGACGCGGAAGCGACGGACCGGCTGCGCGTCGCCGAACTTTCGGCCGTGATGGAAAGGGTGGCCGTCGGCCCCTTGATGGACAAAGTCCGGGAGAGGTCGTTGGATGACGTCGTCGACGGGGTCGCGGATGCGCGTGACGATGTTAACGACGTTTCCAATGTGCCGCGCGACAAGGTGAGGCTGCGATACGAGGCAGATACGTCAGCCGATGAGGTTCCCGTTCTCGTGGGCTTTTCCACGGGCGTTTTGGACACCGTGGGTGCCGTGACTGTGGGTGACGGGGTGGGCCAACTACGACTTTGACTCACGTCACCTGTCCACGAACCGACGGACACCGACTTTGATCGTGATCTTGACCAAATAGACGCTGACGTGTCCTTGGAGAATGTTGGGCTGAGGGTTAGCTTGATGGTGGCGGAGGCCGATGTGTCGGCGGTGGCGCGAGAACGTGAGCGAGAGCGACTTTGCGTCTCGTCCCTGGTCAGTGAATCGGAGCCCCCCCTTGACCTCAGCCGAGTGGGGCTAACCGACAGTGTGACGGAAGCCGACGACGTGATTCGCAAGGATGATGTAAGGGTGGTGTCCTGTGACATCGTCGGACTCAGTGAGATCGAGTCCGTCGCCGACGCTTCTGGGCCAGACAAACTGCTCGACCGAGTGGACAAGACGGATTCACTGCGAGATTTTTCGGATGACAATGTTTTCGAGACAGAAGGATCGGTCGTGGTCGACAGTGAGCGCGTCCAGAGACTGAGTGAGGCGGACGCGGAAGCCGACTTGCTACCAATCAGCGATTTGGTCACAGAAAGCGTGTCCGATATGTTTTCCGTCGACGTCATTGACGCGTCGTTCGATCGCGTCGTCGACCAGCTCGGCTCATTGCTCAGCGTCGGCGACATGGTGATGTTTTGGGTCTTCGTTTTGTTTCCATTCGCATCCGCGAACACGACGATTCGATGAAGCGACGACGGAAGGGGTGATGTACACGACGCCCGATACCGTCGCCAGATAACACCGTTGGTGGGGATTGAACGCTCTATCGTGCGCGAGACATGTTCAAAGATCCCCGACGACGGCACCGTGTCGCAACGAATCCTCCCTTCCGCCGTTCGGATCGAAGTCTCGTCGGATTGTGGCAACGACAATGAGGCGTACGTCACGGCGAGAAGGCCTACAAGGAGTTGCATCCGCCAGGGGTGACTGCACTCACAGACAAGATCTCGTGGAGCACGCCAGCCAGGTCCGTCGTCCATACTGTCTGCGACCAGGGGGGAAGGCTTCAGTAAAAGAGAGAAAGATAGAGAGAGAGAGATAGAGCGAAAAGGCACTGATCCACACCATAGACAGAACAGAGCTTTTCGTACCACACGCCACCAGAGGTGACGGGAAACACGAAGCACCAACGACTTACAGCGGCGCCCCGACCGCAAGCAGCCGCAGCGACCCGAAGGCCTCGATGAACGTCGTCCGCAGTGAGGCGAGCGTGAACCGCTTCATGTCGTCTAGACGAGACGGGGTCGCCGTTCCCGCCGGCGCGACCTCATCGTCATGCGGAGGCGACGTCTCGCCATCCGAGCCGTCGTGAGGCTCTGGAGGACGTTCGTCATTTGGGGCCGCACCGGTCGTCGTATCATGGCCCTCCCCAGATGCCGCATCGTCACCCTGCCCACTGGATCGGCATGACGTCGGTGCCGCGTCGGCGGCCTGCGAAGTCGTCGCCTGCAGTTGCTCCAGTGATTGCTGGGTGAGACCGCTACCTGGGGGCCGAAGGCTGGGCACGGATCTCGTCCCTTTTCGTGCGATGCTAGCTGCCTTCCACGGCACGCCGTTGATCAGCAATTCAGCGTGCACTGCGACGTTGAACGCTGACGGCAGCAGCGCCGCGGGAACGGAGGTCAATGACCCACGCTCGACCGCCGCCACTTTTAGCGAGTCGGAAAGTGTGGAAGGGCTGCCGGCGAGCGACTTCAACGCGCCATCAGCCGTTTGCGAAGCCTTCGAGAGCACGTCCACGGAGAAGCGGCTTACGGCAGCGGCGGCGCGTCCCAGCGCTGTCGATTGTGGATCTGCGTGAAGAATCAGCTGAATCGACATGGCCACGGACTCTGTGGCGACCTGCCACCTGCGCTCGTCGTCGGGTGACGCCGCCATCGCGGGGGGCGAGCGACCCGCGGAAGAGGGAATGTCGCCGATGACGGACGCCGCGCGCGTAAATAGTGTTTGCACGTCGCGGCCGTAGCGCAAGCCGCTGCCATCGTCCACGTGCAGATGGCCTGGATCGTCGTCCTCTCCATCCGCGGCCCCCTTCCCTTGGGCGGCCGCGGTGCCCCAGCCGCCGTCGCCAGGGACGGTTGCCGTCATCACCGGTTCGAGTGCCACCAAACACGCGCACAACGCCATGAGCACTTGATCGTGTAGCAGTCGTTGATCGTTTCGAGACGCGGTGGCGACGCCACGCTTCGTGCCTGTGGTGAGACTGACATCCAACATGTCCTCCCAGAACTGCTGTCGGCACAAGACGTCCTGCACGACGCGCTCCACGGCTCGCTGTCCCAGTCTGGCGGCCGCGAACGGACCACTCTCGTTCATGGCGGTGTCCAACACGACGGCCTTGATGTTGAGGACAAACCGCACGATCAGTGGAATCAGCGCACACTCCGGTGGCGATGAAAACTTTTCCATCGACTCTCTCGTCAAGAGCTCGCCGAGCGCAAAGTCGACTTGGCGGGTGTAGCTCGTGGTGACGGGCGTCGCGGAAATGGTGGCCGGTAGACGGCCGATAATTCTTCGTGGTGACGCAGGGACCTGCAGAAAGGCGGATACGGGCTTGGTCATGTGTTGCTCGACCTGGGTGAACGACCAACGGGACACGACCAGTCGGCGCAACCGAGGAAACGTGGACTCCCGTGCGAGTGCACGACCGCGGTCCACGTTATTATCCAGCTGACGCAGCAACGGAGAGCGCCTAGACAGCATGGAGTCAATGTGCTCATCGATGAACTTGTCGATTCTAGGCAGCAGTCGACTCAGATGCACCGCGAGCTGCCCGCCGTGATGAAGCGGAAACACGACGGCGGCCATGATCGCGAACGTCGAGACGGCGATGACACTGGCCAAAAGTCGCACATCGGTGATAGAGAGAAACGAAAGAGTGTCGAAAGTGTCCTCGTCCGGGGGGCCAAGCAGCAACTTCGCCGCCGCCCGTTTCGCCTTCCGTGCGCCGCTGGCGTCGTCGTGCTCGTCGTCGTCGTCGGACTCCCGGCTTGCGTCGTCATCCCCACCGTCGGAGGAGGACAACGAGGAGCGCGCGTCCTCGTCGTAGTCTTCGCCCTCCGCCCGGACGCAGGCGCGACGTTGCAGCTCCTTGCGCACCTCGCTGATCTCTCGTAGGTACGACAGCACAAATTCCTGTAGTCCCGCGTCAAGGCATTCCGTGACCACGCCGTGGGATGTCAGTCGCTCCAGCGCGCCGGCGCATGCGGCGGCGAACGTCACTCGTTGAGGAGTCGAAGCGGTGAAGTCGGCGACCGATGGTTGGTTGGCCGACGGGGCAGGGGGCTTTGGCCGCCCCATGACGGGCACCGAACCAAAACCGGGGGTCCGTGACGGGGGGCCACTAGGCACTGGAGGTGCGGTGTTGATCGCACCAGGCGCGCCCTTAGTCGCGGCACAAGCGAGAACCACTTGTGACATCATGTCGTTTGCGAATGGGTCGTCGGTGGCTGAGGACGTGTCCCCAGCGGCGGTGTCCGCACTTCCTGGGTTGGCCGTGCGCGGCAGCAGCAGCGACAGGCATCCCTCCATCAGGTGCACCGCGGAGCGGGAGAGCTTCGCCTCCGTCAACGCCACGTACAGCACGCGGTAGCGTCCGGCTTCAAAAATGTCAAACTGGCTCTGCAAGTATGGCCCGACGCAGGAAAAGAACCCGCGGTGCTTCGTCAACACGGGACAATGCAACAAGAAATCGCACAGGACGTCGCGAGTGCCCGTGAGATCGGTCGACGTCGTAGTCAGAGCCGCCGACCGAAAGGACGCCACGCTCATCGTTTCGTCGGCTTGGCCGCTTGAGGGCTGCTGCTGCGAGGGCAGCGACTCTAAACCAATGCAGCGGCTGATGCTCAGGAGAGTGATGACGGATATCCGTTGCTGGACGGACTCGACGTGTTGCTTGACCAGGAGCACGAGACACGGAGCCAGGGCGTCGACGAATAGTGGAACGGCATCGCAAATGCCTTCCAGACGTGACACTCTCTCGGCGCAAATCGCGGCCAACTTCAACGCATCTACGAACGGAGCTTGCGAACGCGTGGATTGTCGCAGGGCAGAGAGCATCGCAAAGTGGCCAGAGGCCGGCGCCACGGCGGCAGCCGCAGGGGCGGCCGTTGGCTTCGGCGGCAGGCCCACGGAAAGCGTGCGTTTCTTGAGCGCTGACGGCTGCGACAGCAACGAAGCGGCACCCACTCGCGGCGTGCCCGGTAGTGTGGCAGTGGCTGCGCCGGTTGGCGGTGCGAGCGGCGTGGCGGCCGCGCCTGCAGTCACCGCCGCAGGTAACAAATGTTTTTTTAAGAAACCAAACTTTGATGGCTTCACAGAGGGCTGCGCAACAGCCGGCTGCGTCTGTTGCGATGCGCCCGGCACCGCTGGTGTCGCTCCCGGAGGTGGCGCATCTAACGTTGGGGCAGATTGGGGGGCAGCAAGCGGCGTTGGTGGGATCGACTGAGCTCGCCCTTCTTCTGCCGGTCTCGCCGCTGTTAGTGGCGGTCGATCAGTGGTCGCGGCTGGCTCGGCACTGTTCGCCCTGGACGCACTCGTTGCGGTTCGGTGTTGAACAGACAAATTGTGCGCTCGTTGATACTGTGTCGACGCGGCGGCCATTGCAACGGTGTTTTCCTTCTCGACATTTGTCGCGTTGCTGAAGGCGAGACGAAAGCGCTCCGCGAGCAGCGTGGACGTGAGCTCCGTCGTAATCATGTCAACGCTCCATTTGACCAGCGTGTGGCACTCTACCGTGTTGCTACCCATGAGCGCGCGGTGACGGGCGACGGTGTGCTGAATCAAGCTGATCGTGACGTCGACGGCTTTGACACAAGCGTGGACTTCGTCCCCGTGACGCAGCGTGCGATCGAGTAGTTGAACCAACCACAGCTGCTGTGACCGCAGAAAAATGCTGCTGGCAACGTGCGTGCGGCCCATATCGACGAGCAACGCGATCAGGGGTTCATGAAGATTAAATGCGAGAGGCGGCAAGCTCCGACAATCCGCGGAGACTGTGTTGGCGACGAGGTCAACTAGAGAAATCACGAACGTCGAGCAACCTCGCTTGCCCGCCTCGTTGTCCACCACGAGAAGGAAAAGATACGCCTCTTTGTATTTGCGCAACGCGAGAAGCTGGCGGGTCGTGTCACTCATATAGAGCATAAATTCAATCAGAGGCGTTCCCGCCGTGTTCGGCAAGGCCGAGACACCGAGGGCGGCAAGCATCGGGGCGAGGGACGGCAAGGCTGCGGCCGGCCGTCGCATGCTCGTGCCGAGGCCGCCGGTGGGCCCGGCGCTATCGGTGTCACGCATCGTGATATCCGTTGAGGCAACCCACAGTCGGGATGCGGTCGCACACGAAACGGAGTCTTTTATTGCCGAGGGAAGACGAGGGGCATCCACTGATAACCCCCCCGAGATGGACGGCGGCCCGACGCCTCCACCCGAACCGCCGCCGCCGAAGCCCCCCATCGCTGCGCTGTGGCGCGCGACCTCGGCGCTGCCCGGGACGCCGGCGATCGGGACAAAACTCAAGCCGGCGATCGTCGCGACCGACGTCCGCATCGCCCGGATCGTCTTGCGCATCGCGTGAATGGCGCCATGGGTGTGACGGACATCACCAGAAATGGCGAGGAACTCCCGGTGGTGCTCAAAGACGAGCGACTGAAGGTCGCGGGTGGTCGCCTCTTCTAGATCTTGAACGCCGTGGTGGAGCAAGTGAACCGCTGTCCCAGTGCCAAGCAGGCAGGCGACCTGCACCGCCGGGTCGAAGTCGCCGTCCGGCACGGTATAGCGCTCCAACGCATTGACGCTTCGCAGGCCACCGCCAGCCGTCGCCATTGGGGGGATTTGCCAGACGGAAGGAAAAACTCTGCCCCTTGGCGATCCCGAGGAGCGATAATAGAATCAAATCATCGCGCCGGTTATCTTGGTGTCCTCCACCCACCAAGCCCAAAGAAGCATTGCGGTGGCAAAAGGGAAGACGGTCAAAATGTGCAACAACACATAAATAATGAGAGAGAGAGAGAGAAAGGGGGACACGAACGGAAACCCACCCACCTTCGACACGAACGGAAACCCACCTCGCCGATCGGTGTTGGCGCTGCGGGTGTGTGTGTGAACTCCCATCAACTGATCAAACTGTTGAAAACAAACGCCCGGAAAAACTGAAGAAACCGTGAGAGAGTTAATGTGTGGCGCTCACATCAATCGACATCGCTCAAAAAGGCGTCTAGCTGCTCGCGCATGGTGCGAAACGTGGGTCGGACATCCGGGACGTCGAAGCATTTTTGCATCATCAGGAGGTAGCCAGGGGGACAGCCTTCCGGTGGTTGCGACGGAATCTCTAACCTCAAGTCTTTAAACCCGACGAGGCCCACTAGCTGCGCGAGGTTCTTCCCCGGCCAGGGAGCCTGTCGCGTCATCAGTTCCCAGAGAATGACGCCGAAGGCGTAGACGTCGCCACGGTGGTCGAAATCGTCGCCGCGGAGCACCTCCGGCGCCATCCATGCGGGCGAGCCGCTGATGTGCTCCGTCGCGACGAACGTGTGTGGCCGGAGCCGAGCGATGCCAAAATCGCAGAGCTTCGCGGTGCCGCGGCAGTCGATAAGGACGTTGGAGGACTTCAAGTCGCGGTGAACGACGGGTGGCGTGCGCGTGTGAAGATACGTCATCGCTCGCGCGATGTCTCGCGCCCACGTTAACCGCTGGGACCAAGGAAGCGGCCCGGGCCGGTCCAACCGGTCATACAGGTTTTCGACGCAGAGTTCGGAAACAATGGCAGTGAGTGACGGTTCAATAATGGCGCCGATGAACAAGACGATATTTTCATGTCTAAACTTGGACATCATGGTGGCTTCCACGAGAAACGAGCGCCGCGCCTTCTCATCAATGCACGGGAACTTCTTCACGGCGACCGGGTCGCCGGTGTTGTTCATGACTCCACGGAAAACTTCTCCGTGCAATCCTGCAGAGATGGGGGTCACGATGCTGACGTCGTCCGGCCTCAAGAGCCAGTCCATGTGGGCCATGTCCGTGGTGAGGTCGAGAAAGCGGTCCGTCAGCTCCGACTCGGTGACCGCGAAGGTCGCAGATGGCCGAGCGGCGGCACCCCCTCCTCCTCCGCCTCCACCGGTCGGTACGGCCGCGTTGCCTGCCAGTGGAGCAAAGGATGATGCTGTTGCCGCGGAAGGTCTTAGAGCACGAGGAGGTGCGGCACCCGTTGCGATGGCAACGCCTAAATCAACGCCAGCCGTTGTGAGGGGAGGTGGGGACGTTGGGGGGAGTGACGAGCCATCGGAGGCTGCCGGGTCGCACGTGGCGTTCGTCAGCGCGACGGATTCCGTCGTCGTCGTCGTCGTTTGGTGGCGGGCGCGTTGCGCCTCAAATCGGCGCTTGCGATTCTCTTGGGCTTTTCGAAACTCGAATTTTTCGAACACTTCGACAATGTCGAGCTTCTTGAAGTCCATGGCCATGCTCAAAGCGTTATGGCCCTTCCACTCATACGCGACGTTGGCACCGTAGCGCAATAGGACTTCGACGGCCGCCACGTTGGACTTCATGACGCTAATGATCAGACAGCTGGCGGAAGCCGCGTCGTTGTTGGTCGTGGCATCGGGGTTCGCCCCCGCCTCGAGCAGCATTTCCATCGTCTTGAGCTGCGTAGGAAACGCATAGCAGCAGCGGCAAAGAGCCGTGCACGCGAGACCGCAGATGTAGTCGGGCGCGGCGCCAGCGGCCAACAAGCATCCAACGGCGGCTTCGTGGCAGCGCTCGATTGCCAGCTCGAGAGGCGAGTAGGACACCGGAAGCGGGGTCGTCGACGACGGGAGGGGATCATTGGCCGCCGCCCCCGAGGGAGCGGCGGGCAGCGGCAGCGACGATGCGGCCGTAGGCAGCATGGCAGGGCGATCCAACGCCGAGGCGGGAGCCGCGATCGGACGATCCAACGCACCGCGCGGCGCGGCGGAGACACCGGTGGATGAAGCGAGGAGGTGGTGTTGACTGCTGCCGTCGTAGTCGTCACCCCCCGCCGCTTTGACCGGCGTGTCGGGCGGTGAGTACACCGTGGCGAGGGGCGCACCCTGTGCCGAATCGCCGTCCCCAATGCGTCGACCATCCGCGTGCGGCGACCGAAAATCAACCCCACTACCGTCCGCACCGCTTCCTACGCTAGACTTGACGACGGCGATGGCATCCTGGAATGACGCGACATCCGTCGAGCATTCCTCGATGAGCTCCAGCAACCTATACATCGCGTCCGTTTTTGGTAAGTTGTGTGAATGTGGACTGTTCCGTTAATGGCGGTACTTTGATAGGGAACGAAGGGAGGGGGCAAACGTCTCTCCAAGTCACGATATACGATCATCCCGACGTGAAGGGTGAGGATGGGAGGGCACCAAGTGACCCGTTGCTGCGGGGCGACACCGCCCAGCTGGGAGGGGCGCTGGCGGGAATAAGTAATATCGTCGTGTTGGACAAATCAGGAGCGGCTGCAAAACGCAACGGTGTGAAAGAAGGCGCACTGCCTCAATTCGTTAGACCTCTCTCTCGAGCGCCGAGAGGTGTCCAAGTTCCGTTAATCAGAGAGAGTCAGAGTGGGTCAGGGTGGGATACTGCGAACGAAGGATCGTGGGGGGCTAAACCAGTAAAAAAACAACAAACCCGGAACGAATGGTACGACGGAGCGATCTTGGAAGGCTTTGCGACGACGGGTTTTTTTTTTGCGACTCGGCAGCTTCTACTGGGTTGCGGCGGCGACGGTTGCCGGTTCCGGTGTGGCAGGCCTCGTCACCTTGACCTTCCGCTGCGGCTTCTTCGACAAGTAGTTGTTGACCGCCGCGTGTATCGCCTCCTCGGCGAGCATGGAGCAGTGCAGCTTCACCGGTGGTAGGCTCAACTCGGCCGCAATGTCCTTATTCGTGAGTTCCAGCGCCTGTGCGAGCGTTTTCCCTTTGATCAACTCCGAGGCAAAGGAGGTCGCCGCGATGGCGCTGCCACACCCGAACACTTTGTGCTTCACGTCCTCGATCACCTGGGTCCCCTCGTTCACTTGCAGTTGCAAGTCCAACATGTCACCGCATTCGGGAGCCCCGGTCAACGCTGAGCCGACGTTGTCGTCGCTGGCGTCGAGTTTGCCGACATTCCGAGGATTTTTGTAATGATCGAGCACCTTGGCGCTGTAGACCGAGCGTTGCGCGACAACCAGACCCACACTGCTGCATGCGGCCCAGCGAAGCATCGTCGTTGGCACCGCGCGACGCAAAAACATTGACATTCCGAAAATCGGAGCGGGAAAATGACACTCAGCGAGAGAGGACTGTGTAATACTTAAGAGGGGAGGCGTTTTTGGGGTTTGGCCCCAAACAGACCCCTAATAGTGCCCGAATAGTTCCCCAATAGCGTCAGAGTTTTCAGGTCCCTCTGGGGTGGTTGCCTCCTCCCGCCTCCGTTTCGAAAAAAAGTCTCTGCTCCCGCATCAATTTCTTCCTCATTTCGAAAACATCTCTATGCACACAAAGGGTGATGGTATATTGTATGTATTCTATCATCTTCAGCGTCACGAATGAGGGGGCTGAGGGGCGCACGACACTTTCTTGGTGAACGGCATCGACGCCGTCGTAGCGAGCGCGACGCTCGCTTTCACTGCGGGAGCGCCACTTCGGTGGTCTGTTCGCGAGGTTGTCGGCAAGCTGCGCGACAGCCGCACTCATTTGTTTCTGCCGCAAGCCACGTGTGCCTTCGCGACGTCAGCTGCCCATGGAAGGGTCCCCGTGTCAGCCGGCTGCGTCGCAATGGCAGCTGTCTGACGAATGGATTCGCTGGCGAATGGGTGCCCGGTTGGCCGATCGTGAACGCGAGGTTGTTGGACTTCTGCTGCCTTCAACGATTATACGATGTCGCGATGACGTAACTGGTACGTTGGCCGGATGGCGTTCCACGTCTGCCAAGACAACGTAACGATTCTGCCGCAGCGTAGGACAGGAACGCAGCATAGCCGTAGTGCTGCGACGTGGCGCCGGTACTCCCTTCCCCACCCCCTCCCCCCGCCAGCGATGTCTACCGGCCTTCCCGTCTCACGGCAGTCACTGGCGACATGGCTTTGGATCTGCGACAATCACTTCGTGGCGTTCAATTTGAAGCCCTGTGGAAGAACAGGTTTTCTGGCAACACGTCGTTCCGAACACGTCGAGATTGCCATAGTTCACCTTTCACTGATGGTTTGGGCGACGAGAGTGCCCTGTGAGAAAACTGAAATCACATGGAGCGTTTGTGATCCCTCGTGGAAAGGTTTCGACCGCCTCGGGACTGCTACAGGGCTGTCCTGCTTCTGGGCATTTACCCCCACCCCCCGACATTGAACACGTGACGTATAGCCCTTGCGTGCGTGGGTCGCTGT
>ERZ1292630.2071-Hain-H41-02um-R3-2071-length-19051-cov-6_pt1 | contig 19051 bp, 18 predicted proteins | sample MGYA00564408_ERZ1292630 | MGnify/ENA primary metagenome ERZ1292630 (study PRJEB36523, sample SAMEA6512641) | groundwater metagenome | collected 2019-01-08 | study: AquaDiva: Metagenomics assemblies of 32 groundwater samples
GTTCATTGCGCCATTCCCCTTGCTGTATTTCGGGCACGTCCGCGCCTACGCCGGGTTCGTCATCACGGGCTGCATTGCCTGGGTGAGCACCGGAGGCTCGCTGGTGCTGGCGGTGGCGCAGTCGTACGGCAAGCGACCGCCGCTGGTGCGCGCGCGCTTTGCCCGGGGGCTCGCCACCGGGGTCGAGGCGGGCCTGCCGCTTCCGCGGGCCATCAGGCTCGCCGCCGAGGCCGCCGCCGACCCCGCGCTCTCCGCGTTCGTGAACGGCATGGATGAGCACCAGCTCGTTGCCGGCTCGCTGGCCGAGACGTTCTCGAGCGCACCGCACATGACCGCCGACCTGATCGGTGCACTCGCAATCGCCGACCGGACCGGCGATTTTTCCACGACACTTCGCCGCCTCGCCGAGCTGTACGAGGACGGCTTCCGCTGACGCCCCCCATGCCCGACTCCAGACATCACGCCGCGCGACGCTCCATCGCGCTGGCCACGTTCCTCACGCTCGTACCGATCACGCTGGTCGTGCCGGGGCTCAACGAACTGGTCATCGTCGCCCTGCACGGCACACGCTCCGACGCGCACGCCTTCGCCGCCGTCAACATGGCGACGGGCATCGTGGGCGTACCCATCGTCCTGGCCCTCTTTCGCCGGCGCCCCAACCTCCGCGCGTGGCTCGTCGGCGCGTTGCTCCTCGACGCGGTCGCCTTCCTCGGCATGTACAGCGCCACGTCGGTGCCGGCGCTGCTCGCCTGGCGCGCGATCGACGGCTTGGTGCACCTGCCGGCCGTGACGCTGCTGATGGTGGCCGCCAATCGGCTGGCCGGCGAAAAGCGGGGCGCCACGCTCGGCCTGGTGGCGTCGTCGCTGATGATCGGCGTCGCCGTCGGTTCACCGCTCGGCGGATGGCTCGTGACGCGCGGTCCGGGCGCCGTCTACGTTACGGGCGCCGCCCTGCTGGTCGTGGCCGCACTCTCGTCACTCGCCATTCCCCGGCTTCCCGTCGACACCGCGGTGGGCCACGGGCATCGCTACGACTGGAACCGCCGCTCATTCGCCGCGTGGATGCCGCTCGCCTTCGGTTTCATCGACCGCTTCACGGTCGGCGTCTTCGTCTCGACATTCACGCTCTACCTCGCCGAAGTGCAGCGCATCACGCCGTCGCGGCGCGGCGTGCTGATGTCGCTCTTCATGGTGCCCTTCGCCCTGCTTTGCTGGCCCGTGGGGCGGCTCGCCGACCGCCTCGGCTGGTACGCGCCCATCATCACGGGCACGATCGCGTTCGGCCTGACGTTCGCCACGTATGGCCTCGTGCCCGACGCGCTGCTTCCCGTGTCGATGGTCGTGTCGGGAGTCACCAGCGCCATGATGTTCTCGCCGAACCTGCTGCTCGTGTCGGAGTTCGCGCGGCGTGGCGCCGGCGAGGGACTGTTTGGCACGTTCCAGATTGCCGGGAGCTTCGGCTTCCTGTTCGGCCCCATCGCCGGCGGCATCGCCGTGGAGCTGACGCGGCAGCGTACAGGCGTGCCGGCCTACGATGCCATCTTCATGGGTGTCGGCACGGCTGTCATCGTGCTGGGCGTCCTGGCGGCCGTCACGCTGGCTCCAGTGGCGCGCGCGTGGCGCTCGGAACGGACGTAACTGCCACCGCGCGAAGGTTGAAGGGCGCGAAGGGGCGCGCAGTGGCGGTTACGGCCGCGACGCAGGCGCTCCCGGCCGGCCGCCCGGCTTCCACTCCGGCTTCGGCCCGTCGGCCAGCGCTCGCGTCGCCTTGGCCGCAGCATTGATGACCTCCGCCATGTGCGCGAGGTCCATCGCCCGCACGTCGTCGCTCGGCTGGTGATAGTCCGTGTGCATGTTGAACGACGACAGGGTATGCGCCACGATTCCGCACCGCGCGAAGGCGATGTTGTCGCTGCGCTCGAAGAAGTGCTGGTCGGGACGCCTGTCCGGCACGATCGGCAGGCCGGTCGCCGCCAGCGCTTCGCCCATGCTCGAGCGCTCGTACCCCGTGAGCCAGGCCTTCCCTGGCCCCCCGGCCAGCGAGTCGGGACGGCCGATCATCTCGATCTCGAGGTTGGCGACGAACTGCGAGAGCGGAACCGGCGGATGTTCGATGAACCAGCGCGTGCCGAAGAGCCCCACCTCCTCGCCGGTCGTCGCGGCAAAGAGGACGGTACGCTTCGGCCTGGGTCCGCTGGCGAGCTGGCGCGCGATCTCGAGCACGGCCGCCACTCCCGACGCGTCGTCGTCGGCGCCGTTGAAGATCGAGTCGCCGTCGACGGCGCGCCCAACCCCGACGTGGTCGAAGTGCGCGTCCACCAAGACCACCTCGCCCTTCACGGCCGGGTCGCTCCCCTCGATGAACCCAAGCACGTTCACCGAAGGGCGACGGCGACCCGCGGGTACCGTGTCGAGGTCGGCGAGTGACCGCAGCAGCACCAGCCGCTCGGTGCGGCCGCTGCGCGACGGCGTGGCCAGCGGCACGGCGGCCACCGGCACGCGCTGAAAGTAGCCGCTGTCGCCCATCGGCTTCAGGCCGGCGCGCTGCATCTCGGCGGCGATGAAACGCGCGGCGGCCGCCTCGCCCGGCGAGCCGGTGAGGCGACCGGCCATCGAGTCGTCGGCCAGGGGATACACGAGTCGCCTGACGTCGGCGGGCTGCGTGGGGCGCTGGGCGGCGAGTGCCAACGGGAGAGCGAGCGCAACGAGGAGGAGACGCGTCATTGTCGGGTGCAGGGGAAGGGGCAGGGTGTGGCGCAGGGAATGGGGAATATGGTGTAGCATACGGTGTAGCATACGGCTTGCCCCGCGCGAACGATCCAGCGAGGTTCCTGCGCCGGGCGGCGCGGAGTGCCGCCTCCCCTTCCCCATCACCACACCCTGCCCCTTCCCCTGCACCACGAAATGCTCATCCCTCCCGTAGGCGACCAGATCCCGCGCCGCGGCAACCTCTTCACCAACACGGTCGCCCGGCTGCTGATGCTGCTCACCGGGTGGCGGTTCGAGGGGATGCTTCCGAACCTGCCGAAGTTCGTGCTCATCGTGGCGCCGCACACCTCCAACTGGGACTTCCCTCTTGGTATAATGGCCATGTTCGGGCTCGGCATCCGGGGCACGTTTCTGGGCAAGGACACGCTTTTCAAAGCGCCGTTTGGTTTCTACTTCCGATGGCTGGGTGGCGTGCCGGTGGATCGCTCATCTTCGAACAACGTTGTTGACCAGACCATCGCGTACTTCAGGACTCGCGACCGGATAATCCTGGCCCTCTCGCCCGAAGGCACCCGCAAGAAGCTTCCGCAGTGGCGCACCGGATTCTACTGGGTGGCGGTGGGTGCCGGCGTTCCCATCGTGCCGGTGGCCTTCGACTATCCGCGCAAACGCGTCGTGCTGCACCCGCCCCAGCGCATGAGCGGCGACATCGAAAAGGACCTGGCGCACCTGCGGGGGTGCTTCAGCGCAGCCCAGGCGTACCGCCCCGAGAACTACTGACGGGACAGAGAACCGGAATTCGGATGACGGAATTGGAATTCGAATAGCCGAATTTCGAAGCGGAATGCGGAAGGGTCCTCGGGAAGGACTTCCGCGTTCCTCCATTTCCGTCATCCGGTTCGAATTCAGAATTCGGATTCCAATTCCGTCATCCGAATTCCGATTCGAGTGTCATATTGTGATAGTCGTACCATTGACTGGGCCTCCATCGTCTGAGAGCATACGAGACACCGTCGCTGCGATGGCGACCGGCCCGCGCAGCGACGGCTGCCAGGGCTGACCGTTTCGACCGGGATTCCCTCGTGAGACCGAGCAGATCAAGCACCACCATTCCGCTGCAGCTGTTTCCGGAAGAGGATGCCCAGGCCGTCATGAACCGCGAGGTCGATGCGCTGCGCATCGAAAATCGCCGCGTCATCGGGCGCATCAACTTCCGCAAGCGTCGCGGCTGGATGTTCATGACCTTCCTGCTGCTCACGCTCGCCGTCGCGGTCACGATTGCCGCTTTCGTGCTCTCTCCCTCGGAGTGGGCGCGCAGCCAGCAGACGCGGTTTACGCAGATGACGACGCTGATCATCCTGCTCGCCCTGGCAACACCGCTGGCCGGTTACTTTGCGCAGCGCTACGATCGTCAGCGTGAGCGGGTGCGCGTGGCCCGCACCAGGCAGGAGGAGATCCTGAACCGCCTCGCGCAGCTCGACGGCCTGTTGGGCAAGGGCGTCCGGCGCCGGCGGCGGCGGCACAGTCGATCGTGGGCGTGGAACATCGATCACCCACAGCCATTCAGCCGCCCGCCACTCGAGTCGCTCCCGCCGGAGGAACTCGACGAGGCGGCCGCCGCCCTCGGCAACGCCCTCACCGAGGGGCGCGGCCTGCGCGCCCTCGCTTACCTGCACGCCGGTATCACGGGTGCCGTCACACTTGGCATCGCCTTCGGCCTCACGCTCGCCGGCCCCGAGTACTTGACCAGCTTTCTCGGCGGAAACCAGTGGGGCGGAACCGTCGGCCCCGACCCGCTGATCTTCTGGCTCACGCTCACCATCGTTCTGGTGCTCGTCGGTGGCGCCGGATCGCACCGCGTCTCGGTGCTGCTGCGCCATGCGCGCGGCCATCAGGATCGCCTCGCGGCCATCGAGCGCGCCCTGTGGGACGCGCGCGTGCTAGTACGGGAGCGTCGCGAAAAAGTCTGACAGCACCTGCGTCACCTCGGCCGGCTGTTCGACGGGACTCGAGTGGCCGGCCGCGGCAATTCGGGCCAGGCGAGCGCCGGACACGAGCTGCTGGATCCGGCGCGCCTTGGGCGGCGGCGTGGCGACGTCTTCGTCGCCCACCACCACGAGCGTGGGCAGCCGAACGGAGGCGACCTCGTCCATCACGCCGGCACGTTCGATGACTCCCCGCACCGCCCGCACGATCGTCCGCGGACACGACGCGATCTCGGTGCGCCATGACTCCCGCACCGCGGCCATCTTCGGATCCGCCATGAAGGTGCGGCCAAAGAGAATCGGCATCACACGATCAACGACGAAGCGCGTGCCCAGCCACTGGGCAACCCACGCCAGCTTGCGATAGCGCGGCACGTTCTCCGGCGCCTCGGGCTCGGCCGACGTCTCCAGCAGCGACAGGGAGTACAGCAGGTCGGGGCGGCGCGCCGCCAGGCGCATGCCGATGAAGCCACCCATGGAGAGCCCAACGAAGTGACAGGGGCGCGCGTCGAGCCCCTCGATCACCGCCACCGCGTCGCGGTAGCAGGTCTCCATGTCGTGACTGCGCCCGCCCGGATCGCTACTCTGCCCCTGGCCGCGATGATCGTAGGCGATGCACCGGTAGCGCTCCCTGAACGCGTCGATCTGCGCGCGCCACATGCGCGACGACATCATCAGCCCGTGGCTGAACACGATCGCCGGCCCGGGACCTCCTGTGTCTTCGTAGAAGAAGGAAACGCCGTTGCTCGTGAAGTGCGGCATCTGTGCTCGAAAGGTGCGGGTCGGTTCGCCATTGCCTGGACAATCGTGAAAGTAGCATCCGGCGCCCGATGGCGACACCGAAGAGCGCCCCATAGCTTAGCACGCATGTCTGAATTGCTCGCGCGCTACGCCGCGTTCGTCGACGAGGTCCTGCTGCCACTCGAGCCGTTGTTTCTTGGCAACCCGTGGCCCGCCATCGACGCCCAGCTCGACACCGCCCGGGCGGCCGCCCGCGAACGCGGCCTCTGGACCCCGCACCTCCCCGTCGAGTGGGGCGGCCTGTCGCTCCCGCTCGCCGACTTCGCCGAGGTGAGCGCCGTGCTCGGGCGCACGCCCATCGGCCACTACGCGTGCAACGTGCAGGCGCCCGACGTGGGCAACATGGAACTGCTGCTGACCCACGGCTCCGCAGAGCAGCGCGAACGGTGGCTGCGCCCGCTCGCCGCCGGCCGCATTCGCTCGTGCTTCGCCATGACCGAACCGGGGCGTGCCGGCTCGAACCCGGTGTGGCTCGACACCACGGCGGTGCGCGACGGCGATTCGTGGGTGCTCAACGGTCGCAAGTGGTTCGCCTCATCGGCCGAGGGTGCGGCGTTCGCCATCACGATGGCGGTGACCAACCCGACCGCAGCCAAGGCGCACCATCGCGCGTCGATGTTCCTGGTTCCCACCGACACGCCCGGCTTCGCGCTGGTGCGCAACATTCCCGTCATGGGGCACAGCGGCGGCGGCTGGGCCAGCCACGGCGAGGTGACGTACACCGACTGCCGCGTGCCGGCCTCAGCCCTGATCGGCGCCGAGGGCGCGGGATTCGCGCTCGCCCAGGAACGTCTCGGTCCGGGGCGAGTACACCACTGCATGCGATGGATCGGCATCTGCGACCGCTCGCTCGAGTTGATGTGCCGGTACGCGCTCTCGCGCGAACTGTCACCCGGCGACCCGCTGTCCAACAAGCAGGTGGTCCGGCACTGGATCGCCGAGAGCCGGGCCGAGATCACGGCGGCACGCCTCTTCGTCCGCGACGTGGTGCGCACGATGGAGCGCGACGGCACGCGCAGCGCCCGCGACGAGGTCTCGATGATCAAGTACTACGTGCCGCAGGTGATGCAGCGCGTGCTCGACCGCGCGCTGCAGGTGCATGGCGCGCTTGGCCTCACCGACGCCACGCCGCTGGCCGGCTGGTGGGCGCACGAACGCGCCTCGCGCATCTACGACGGCCCCGACGAGGTGCACAAGGACGCCGTCGCGCGCCGCACGCTCGAGAGGTACGCGACGTCACGCGCCTGACCAGGCCCGCCATGACCGACGACTCGCTCATCGATGCCCCCGCGGCGGTGCGCCGCGGGGAGGCCATCCCGCTCGACGCGCTGCGTGAGTGGTGGACCGAGACGCTGGGGCCGGTGGGCTCGATCGACATCGAGCAGTTTCCGAGCGGCTTCTCGAACCTCACGTACCTCGTGCGGGCCGGCGGCGATGAGTTTGTCCTGCGCCGGCCGCCGTTCGGCGTGAAGCCGGGCGTCGCCCACGACGTGCTGCGCGAGGGCCGCTTGCTGGCCGCCTTGCGCCCGGCGTATGAGCGCGTCCCGGCCGTCATCGCGCTCTGCGACGACGTGGGCGTCATTGGCTCGCCGTTCTTCGTGATGGAACGCGTGCGCGGCCTCATCCTGCGCGCCGCCCTTCCCCGCACGCTGCCGCTCGAGAAGCGACAACTGCGCGCGCTGTCGGAGGCGGTCATCGACACGCTCGCCGGCCTGCACGCGGTGAACTGGCGCGTGCCGGGCCTCGAATCACTCGGCCGGCCCGAGGGATACGTGGAGCGCCAAGTCGCCGGGTGGAGCCGACGGTGGACGGCGGCGCGCACCGGCGACGTGAGGAGCATCGAGCGCGTGGCCGCCTGGCTCGCCGAGCACGCTCCTGTTACGGGAGACGCCGCGCTGGTGCACAACGACTTCAAGTTCGACAACCTGGTGCTCGACCCCGCCGACCCCACGCGCGTGCGCGCCGTGCTCGACTGGGAGATGGCCACCATCGGCGATCCGCGCCTCGACCTGGCGACGACGCTCGGCTACTGGCTCGAGGCCGACGATCCGCCGCCGCTGCTCCAGCTCGGCCTTGGCATCACGTCGCTGCCGGGCAACTGGACGCGGGAACAGGTCGTCTCGGCATACGAGGCAGCAAGTGGCCGCTCGGTGGGTGACCCCGTGTGGCTGCTCGCGTTCGGGCTCTTCAAGGTGGCGGTCATCGCGCAACAAATCTTTGCGCGGTATGCCGCCGGCCACACCAGCGATCCGAGGTTCTTCCAACTCGACCTCGCCGTCGCCGCACTCGGCGATCTCGCCGCGCGCGCCATCGACGAGCACCGCATCTCGGCGCTCGCGTGATCGCCATGCTGCTGGGCGCCTCGCTGGCACTCGTGCCGGCGCCACCGGTCGCCGACACGGTGAGCGACACGGTGTTCGTCGCCTCGAACCGCCGGCGCGTGGCACGCGGCTTCACGCGCGACGTCACCGACTCGATCTGGTACGGCATCTACGTCACGCGACTGGTCACCAACGGCGGCGGCTCGCGCACCCTCGCGGCAATGCGTGTGCAACGCCTGGATTCGGCGTCAATGGACGAACCGGCGTGGTCGGCGCGACTCGCCGGCGCCATCCGCGACACGACCGCGCGGCACGCGGCGCTGGTGTACGTGCACGGCTACTCGTCGAGTCCCGGCATCGCGGTGGCGCAGGCGGTGCAAGTAAAGGCGCGGGGGGCTCACGGGGGCCCACTCATCGTCTTCCTGTGGCCCACGCACAGTCGCTATGTCGCGCCGCCGACCCCGGCGCGCGCGTATCGCGACGATGCTGCAGCGGCGGCGCGCAGCGGCCCCGCCCTCGCCCGCGTCCTCGGGATCGTCGACTCGCTGGCGCCGGGGAGCGTGCTGGTCACCCACTCCATGGGCACGCGCGTCGCGCTCGCCGCGGCGATCGGTGACACGGCCATGCGACAGCGCCTCGAGGCGCGTCCGTTGCGCGCGTTCGGAATATTCTCGCCCGACATTGGCGCTGCGCACTTTCGTGCCGACTTCGCTCCGCTGCTGCCATTGATCGCGCGCCGCGTGGCGCTGTATGGCGCGTCCAACGACTACCTGCTCGGCATGGCCGCGCTGGTGAACCGCGAGCGCCGCGCGTCCGGCATCACCGCGCGCGGTGCGGCGCTCTCCGGCATCGAGCTGGTGGATGTCACGCGCGGCGCGCGCGCCGAGCCCGCCTTGCTGACGCTGCTCGGCCCGCGTCACGCGGTGCGCTGGGCAAGTGCGGCGCTCGCCGACTTCTTCGGCATCGTCGTGGCGGGAGCGCCGGGCGACTGCCGCGTGGCAGCCGCGTCGGCCGTTGCCCAAGGAGAGGGACGCTGGCAGCTGAGGGCGCACGCCACGCTGCCGGAGTGGCTCGACGCGACGTGCGCGCCCTCAGCACTTCAAGGGCGTTAACGCTCGCCCTTCTCGCCCTCTTCTTTCTTCTCGCCCGTTACACTCTTCTCGCCCGCTCCACCCGTCTCACGCTTCTCGGCGCCGGCACCGCCTTTCTTCGACTCACCCGCCTCGCCACCGGCAGCGCCCGTGCCGCTGGGCGTCGCGTACACCGCACCGGCGTTGTACTTGTAGACCAGGTCGCCACCGGAGCTTCCCACCCGGTACGCCACGGCCACCACGACCAGCGTTCCCGCCGCACCAACGAGGCGCGAAATGCGCCCGGTCCTGCCGGGCATCAGGCCAAGCGCGATGACCGCCAGCAGGCCCGCCGACGTGAACAGCAGCGTCTCGCCAGCCTCGGCATGCTGTTCCACGCGCGACTCGGCAACCACGTCCTCCACTCGCTCTTCCTGCTGCTCACCGGTCTGCACGGCGGCCCAGGCACTCAGCGCGAGTGCGGCCGCTACTCCCGTGGTCACGCCCCAGGCGCGGGTGGGGCGGGCACCGAGCCTGATAGCCCAGAGCGCGCCCACGGCGACCAGCGGGATGAGGACGGACAGGACGACGGGGAAATGAACGATCGCAGGATGCAGGGGATCAGGCAGCACAGGCAACTCCGGTTGAGGTTGAGCGGGAGTATTGGCCTTCGACCGGTCGGCGGCCATCCGGCATTTGTCGTTTCTCACTCAGGCATTCGACGTCCGTCATTTGCTGGATGGCGCACAAGCCATTGCCTGGCTTAGCGTTCGTCATGCAAGAGCCCCTGATGCTCGAGGACGGTGCCACGGAATCGCCCGGCGTTCCGCTGGCCGTGGCCGGAATTCTTCTGCTTGTCGCTCTCGGCGGCGCGGTCGACCTGGCGTTCGACAAGCCCGAGCGGTGGAATTCGGCGCACGTGCTGTTCGAGCTGGCGCTGATGGCAGCCAGTCTCTCCTTCGCGATCTACCTCTGGCGCGGATGGTGGCGCGCCTCGCGCTCGCTCCACGCGACGCGCCGGTCATTCGAATCGCGGCACGAGGCCTTGTCGGCCGAGCGCGACCAGTGGCGAGCCAGCACCCAGTCGGCGCTCGCCGGACTCGGAGCGGCCATCGACCGTCAGTTCGCGACGTGGAAGCTCACCCCCACCGAACGCGAGGTGGCGCTGCTCCTGCTGAAGGGGTACGGGCACAAGCAGATTGCCGGCACGACCCAGCGCAGCGAGCGTACCGTCCGCCAGCACGCGGTGGCCGTCTACCAGAAGTCGGGATTGGGTGGCCGCGCCGAACTGGCGGCGTTCTTCCTCGAAGACCTGCTGCTGCCGCGCTCGCCGGACGCTTAGGGAGGTAGCTCCCTACTTCCCGACCTGCCCCGTCACCGGCGCCTTCCTGCGCGACACGAGCGACGGCTCGAATCCGTCCATGAACGGCTCGTACTTCGATCCGGGATGCCACAGCACCCAGCCATCATAGCCGGCGTCGTAGACCGCCTGCTTCTGCGCCCGGATCTCCGCCGGCCCGTATGATGGCTGGCCGAGCGAAAAGGCCTGCAGCCAGGGCCGCACATGCTCCGCGCTGCGAATGCCCATCTTCTCGTCGCGCTCGCGCGCGCGGTTGACGGCCGCGAAGACCACCTTGTACGGCTCGGCATTCGGCCGGGGCAGGTTGAACGCGCCGCGCGGATAGTGCGACGGGTAAACCATCGGGAGCAGAACATCGGTTCGCGACGACAGGGCTTCCCACTGTTGGCCAATCTCCAGCGCGTTGGCCAGCGTCGTCACGAGTCCAAAGACGTCGGCGGTCGTGCGCACGCCGAGCTTGCCGATCCGCCCTTTCGCATAGGTGAGGAACTCGGCGAGCGCCGCCGACTTGTCCTGCCCGTTCGCCCCGGGGAAGACCTGCGTGGGCAGCGACCTGTACGGCTCGGGAAACCGGATGTAGTCGAACTGCACCTCGCCAAACCCGAGCTTCACCACTTCCTCGGCGATCCGGACGTTGTGGTCCCAGATGCCCCGGTGGTACGGATTCACCCAGGCCAGTCCCTGCTTGTCCCGCCAGGCCGTGCCGTCCGCCTTGCGAATGGTCCACTGCGGATTCACTCGCGCCGTCACCGAGTCCTTGAAGACGACGATGCGGGCGATGGCGAGGATCTTGTGTGATCTCAGCGTGTCCAGCAGCGCGCGCAGTTCGCCGATGGTGCCCGCGCTGCCCGCGTTGCGCTGCACCACCGGATCGGCCGACTTGTAGTTGATGCCGAACTCGTCCTTGATGTCGATGACGAATGCGTTGATCTCGGTGGCGTCGGCGAGGGCGATCAGCGCTCGCATGCGCTTCGTGCTCTGGGCCGCGAAGCGGTTCACGTACAGGCCACGCACGATCGGCGACGCGATGAGCTGCGGGAGGGCCGTTGCACGGACGCCGGCTGGAGAGCCGGAGGAATCGCCAGCCGGCGCACCGCGCGTGGCGGCGCTCGACTGGGCCGTCAACGGCAGGGACAGCAGGAAGAAAAGCACTGGGAGGCTGCGCACGAAGTGGAAGCTAAACGACGGCGCGGCGGCCAGGCGACCCCCCGGGGTCCTGCTATATTGCGGCGTGTCTCGCCGAGCTTTCATTCCGCTTCTCGCCTTCGTGGCGTGCGCGCGCGCGCCGCAGGGTGCGGTGCCGCGTACCGAATTCCTGGTGGCAAACGAGGATTCCACGTTTTGGGTGACGGCCGACGCACGCGGCATCCGCATGCGCGGCGCGCCGCTGGTCCTGGCTCGCGTGGACAATCGGTTCTCCGAACTCTACGTGGCCGACGACGACCGGTCCTACTACGAGGCCGTGTTCGTCGGACAGCGCCTGTTCCGCCGGGACCTGATCTCGGGCGACTCCGCCGAGCTGCTGGCGGACGGTGAGGTGGCCGGGATGGCCGAGCGTTTTGCGCGCGAACATCCCGAGGAGCGGCCCCTCGCGGCCGACGAGGACGGCGCCGAGCACCCGCGCACGTCGGCGATTTCGGAGTTGCGCGTTCTCGACGTGCATGGCCCGTTTGCATCGTACGAGCACCTCACGGACATCGATGTCGCGGGCGGCTCGAACCGGCACGCGGCGCATCGCGGGGTCATCGACCTCCGGTCGGGCGACGAGCTCACCGTGGGCGATTTGTTCGGCGACGCGGAGGAAGCTCGCGTGGTTCCACTGGCCGAGGCCGCGTGGCGCGGCGTGCGCGATTCCCTGCAGTCGACGGCGGGTGCCCGCCGCGAGGACGCCAGGAATGCGCTCCAGCACTTCGACTTCAACGCGGGCAGTTTCACGGTTGGGGCCCTGGACCGCGTGCCGCAGGTGCAGTTCGCCGTGCCCGGAGCGGGCGGAAGCGCGGGCGGCCTGACGCTGCCGCTGCCACCACTGCCCGTCGCCGAGGCGCCCTGGTGGGATGCCGTGGTCGAGGAGTTGCCCCTCGGCCCGCCGTCGATGGGTCGCTGGCCGCGCGAACGGTTCGAACTCGTGGCCCGCGTCGATACGGCCAGTGGCGACCGGGCGACGCTCTCGCTGCGCGACGGCACGCGTGAATGGCCCATTGGCGTGGTGCGAGGCCCGGTTCGGCGCATCTTCTGGCTCGACACGCCGACTATTGCGCGCGCGCAACGCCAGGCGCTCATCCGCGCATTCGACGCCGCCGCGATGTACTCGGAGGAAACACGCATCGTGGAAGCCCCGCGAGCGCGCGGGCCATCGACCGTCGCGCGCCGCGAGCCGCGTGGCGCGCGGGCGACGGTGGCGCGCCGTCATTCCCGGGCGCATCGTGCAGCATGAACGCGCGCGTCCGGAAGGAGGGCCGATGAGCGCTCCACGCGAGAAAGCGACGCTCAAGGTCACGCTGCCGTACACGGTGGCGCGCGCCAACAGGGCATTGCCGCTTGTCCGTCGCATCGCCGGCGACCTCGTGGCGCATTTCCACAGCTGGGAAGCCGCCGTGCGCCAGGTGGAACTCGCCAGCCACGACAATGTCCTCGAGAATGCCGAGTCGGAGCGGTGGCAGGTCGAGACGCAGCGGCTGGCGGCCGAGATCGACGATTGCGCGCGCGAACTGGCGGAGCTGGGCATCGAGGTGCGCGCGCTCGACATCGGCCTCGTCGACTTTCCCGGCACGCTCGACGGACGGGACGTCTACTTCTGCTGGATGCTCGACGAGAGCGCGGTGACGCACTGGCACGAGCGGAATGCGGGGTTCGCCGAACGGCAGCCGCTGCCACTCACAGCTGCCAGCTGCTAGACCGTCTCGTGTTCGAAGGGGACGCTGACTTCCATGCCGTCCCGTGCGATCGTCACCTGCGGGAACACCAGCTTCGCTTCGCGGTCCAGGTCTGACGGGTCGCGCGAATAGCGCGCCGAAAAGTGCGTGAGCAGCAGGCGCTTCGCACCCGCATCGAGGGCCACCTGCGCCGCCTCGCGGGCCGTGCTGTGCCCCGTCTCCACGGCACGCGCCGCCTCCTCGTCACCGAACGTGGACTCGTGCACCAGCAGGTCTGCGCCCTTGGCCACCTCGACCGTCGCCGTACACGGACGTGTATCGCCGCTGATCACGAGGCGGCGCCCGGTGCGCGTCGGGCCAACCAGCATGCTGGGCTCCACCACGCGGCCATCGTCGAGCGTGATGGTCTCGCCCTTGTGGATCTTCCCCCACAGCGGCCCCTCGGGAATGCCGAGTTCACGGGCGCGGTCGGGATCGAAACGTCCGCGGCGCTCGTCCTCGATGAACGCGTACCCCACGGCCGGTGCGCCACGATGATCGACCGGATACGGGAGGATGACGTACTCCTTGCGCCTGATCGGCGAACCCGGCGTCAGTTCGGTGATTTCCACCGGGAAGCTCAAGCGCTCGCCGCCCAGCGCCTCGGCGCGCTTCATGATCTGCGCCACTCCCCGCGGCCCCCAGATGCGCAGCGGCTCGGTGCGGCCCTGCAGCGACAGCGTGCGCATCAATCCGATGGCGCCGAGCACGTGGTCGGTGTGAAAATGCGTGAACAGCAGGTCACCGAAATTGAAGGAGACGCCGTAGCGCATCATCTGGCGCTGAGTTCCCTCGCCGCAGTCGACGAGCATCGTCTCGCCTTCGCGCACCACGGCCACGGCCGAAACTCCGCGCTCCACGGTGGGGCGCGAGGCAGAGGTGCCAAGGAAGGTGATGGAAAGCGACATGCGTGTGGATGACGGGAAACCGAGAGCGTACAGCAGCCGTAAGCTCTACGCCGTACGCTGTCCGCCGTCCGAAAAAGCTAATCGGTTCCCGCCCGGGCCGTTCACCCGGCCGCGTTCAGAATGCTCCGCAGCCGTTGTTCGTCAATGTTGCTCCCGCTTACGATCGCCACGACCGGGGGCGTCAGGTGGCTGAGGCGACCGCTGCGCAGCGCCGCCACGCATACCGCGCCCGAACCCTCGGCGCGGATTCCCTCGGCGAGCCACAGCCAGGCGATGGCGCTGGCGATCTCGTCCTCGGACACCGTCACGATGGAGTCGAGCGTCGCCTGCCCGATGGTCAGCGCGTCGTCGTCGATCTGCCCGGCCAGGCCGTCGGCCAGCGTGGGAAGGTTCTCGATCTCCACCACGTGTCCCGCCTCGATGGCGCGCGCCATGGCGTCGGTGCGTTCACTCTGCACGCCGACGACGCGCACATGCGGCGCATCGCTCAACAGGAAGGCGCCCACGCCCCCCAGCAGGCCGCCGCCACCAACGCAGACCAGCATCGTCTGCAGCGACGGGAGTTCGTCGAGCACCTCGGAGGCGACGGTGCCCTGGCCGGCCAGCAGCAGGACGCCGAGGCATGGGTGCAAGAAGGTGGCGTCGGTCTCCTCGGCAAACTTGCGCGCTCTCACCATGGCGTCGTCGTAGTCGCTCGCGTCGTCGATCACGCGCGCGTCGCGCTGGGCAATGCCCTGTTTCTTCACCAGGGGAGCGTTCGACGGCACGAAGATCGTGGCGGCGATGCCCAGCCGCTTTGCTGACTCGGCGACGCCCAGGCCGTGGTTCCCGGCGCTCGACGCCACCACGCCCCGCGCACGCTGCTCGGGGGTGAGCTGGGACAGCGCGTTGTACGCACCGCGCACTTTGAAGGAGCCGGTCAGTTGCTCCGACTCGAGCTTCAGGAAGACGTCGCCGCCGGCGAGTTCGGAGAGCGCGGCCGACCGACGCAACGACGTGCGCACGGCCACGCCGCGCAGGCGCACGGCGGCTTCGCGGACTTCGGCGGCGGAGGGGAGGAGGCGAGGCACGAAGTGGCTGGTGGCTGGTGGCTGGTGGTGGGTGGTAGAAGATGCGTCGACGCGATCTGTCCGTCTACGGACGGCGTAGAACGTACAGCGTAGAGCTTACAGCTGCGGTAAAGTGGACGCCGGCTGGCCGGCCGGCTGGCCGGACATTGACTTCTCCGCGAACCAGACTATCTTTCCGTTGTCTGTGGGGCCCCGCCTCTGGTGGGGCCGGTTCTATATCTGGACCCGGGTGCGACCGGTTTCGCTCGACCAGCGTCGCCTCACTGATTCGGGGCTGTAGCTCAGCTGGGAGAGCGCTGCACTCGCACTGCAGAGGTCAGGGGTTCGATCCCCCTCAGCTCCACTTGCACGACAATCGATGTGCCCGCCGCCGTTCGGTAGGACGTAGAGTTCCAATGACGGCGCGCGAGGCAACTCTCATGCGAAGGCCGCACTCCAAGGTGCGGCCTTTGGCGCATCAGGATGAGGCAGATGTGCTTTCTGCCTGGGGCGGTCGTCAGGCCGGGACTAACGAATAGCCGTACCAACGTGTTGACCAAGCCCCAGGAAAATGGTAAACTGAGTTTGACGTCCGAAATTGGTGGACGTTAGGCCCCTGGTTTGCAGCCCTCCCGCCCCCCCCCCGACATCTGGCAGCGGGTTGCACACGATTCCGAGTTGAGCACGTGGTCGTCCCGATCCTCGTTTTTCACAAGATCGGCCCGGTTCCTCCCGATTCCCACTTCCCGCGCAACTACGTGCGTCCGGAGCAGTTTGATGCACTCCTCGGTTCGCTGCGAGGCGCTGGCTTTCAGGGTATTTCCTTCGACCAGTATCTGGCACATCGTCGTGGCGACTCCACGCTGCCGCGCAAGCCGATTCTCCTGACATTTGATGACGGCTATCGGTCAACCGCTGAGGTAGCCGTGCCGGTCCTCCGCAAACACGGCTTTGCGGCCACCATCTTCGTGGTTTCCGGTCGACTCGGAGGCTCCAATGCCTGGGATGCCGAGGAGACGCAGGAACCATTGATGACCGCATCCGAGGTTTGTGCGCTGCACGAGGAGGGCTTCCACTTCGGTTCGCACACGATGACCCACGTGCGCCTCACCACCGTGGCTCCCGAGGTGGCGTTGCGGGAACTGCGCGAGTCGCGCGAGTCGCTCGAGGCGTTGTTGCACGAACGTGTGCGCACCATCTGCTACCCGTGGGCACAGCACGATGCCAAGGTACGGCAGCTCGCCCGGCAGGCGGGCTACGAATGCGGCGTGGGCATCAGGCGCCGGCTCAATCGTGATGACACCGAGCTGATGGCCCTGCACCGCATTCCGGTGACGTATCTCGACACGGTCTGGCGTATGCGCTGGGACCTCTTTCGCCTGAGGTTCCGCCACTGATGCCCATGAACGGCATGCGCGTCGCCTTCCTCTGCTCAGCCGACTCGTTCCGCGGGTCGGCGGTGAGCCTGCTGCACCTGGCGCAGGGCCTCGCCAGCCGGAGCGCGGCGGTGCGCATCCTCACGGGCAGTGACGAGGTGGCCGGGCCGCTCCGCGCCGAGGGTGTGGATGTGGCACAACTCGACTTGTCGTCCACCAGCTGGCGGACGGCACGTGCGCTGCGCGCCGAGCTTGCCGCCTTTGATGCGGAAGTGCTGATCGTGGACCGACCGCGCGACCTGCGGCTGGGACTGCTCGCGACCGTGGGATCGAAGGTGGCGCTGGTAAACCGCTACAACTCGCACGCGCCGCGTCCGCCACGCGACTTCCTTTCTCGCCTCGCATACAGGTTCCGCGTGTGCGACACGATCTTCCTGACGCATGAGATGGCGCGGCAAGTCCTCGCGCGTGCACCATGGATGCGCCGCGCCGCGCATCGTGTCATCCCCGAGGGTGTTTGCGACCATCAGTTCCGCCCCGACGCCCGGGAGGCCGCCGCCTTCCGCGCGCGGCACGGCCTTGGGGACGAACCGTTCCTGCTGGCGGTGGGCGCGCTGACGCGCGAGAAGCGCGGCGAGTTCCTGATCGACGCGGTGCGCTCGGTTCCCGATGCGCCAACCCTGGTATTCTGCGGCGAGGGCCCGCTGCAGGAATCGCTGGCGGCGCAGGCTGAGTTGCTGGGCGTGAAGGTGTGTTTTCTCGGGTTGCTGCCGCGCGCCAAGTTGCGCGGCGCCTACAGCGCGGCAGCGGTATTGGTGCATGCGTGCGCCGTGGAGACCTTCGGATTGAGTGTGCTCGAGGCAATGGCGTGCGGCTGCGCGGTGGTTGGCGCGCGCGCCGGCGGACTGCTCGAGGTCGTGGGGAGCGACGGAACTGCCGGGCTGTTGGTCGATGCCGACGACCCGGGCGGGATGGCGCTGGCCGTCAATTCGCTGCTCGTCGACGCAGAGCTGGCTGGTCGCGTGCGCACGGCAGCACGTCAGCGAGCCCAGTCGCGATTCGCGCTGTCGCGCATGAGCGAAGGGTACGAGCGCGCCGTCCTCGGCGCCTGGATGCTGCCGCTCTACTCCTGATCTGGACGCGACACCGCAGGAGCCCGCGCCGACCGGTGCGGCCTCCTGCGTTGCCTACCACCCTTCGCGCGCTCGCAGCGAGGTGATGTGCGCCACGTGGTGCCGGCAGTGCCAGGCGTACATCGCCGTGAGGAAATCGACGGTCATCGTGCGGCCACTGCCGGGGTGAAACACGGTGCGGGCGACGTCCGCGTCAGTCAGCGTTCGCAGCAGCGTCACCCAGCGGTGGTGCACACCATCGAGAATGCCAAGCGACACCTCCGCCGGCGCCGACCTCGCGTCGGGGAGCTCCGCCCACTTCTGCTCCTCGTATGGCTTGATGGTCGGGTTGTCCTCGGTGAGTGCCAGCCGGACGCGGGTGTACGCATTGAGATGCGAGTCGGCCAGATGGTGCACGACCTGGCGCACCGTCCACCCGTCGGGGCGATACGGCGTGTCGAGCTGTGCGTCGGTGAGGCCGGCAACAGCGGCGCGAAGGTTCGCTGGAAGCGATGCAAGGTCGCTAATCGCCGACGAGCGCGACTCGGCGGTAATGGGCGACTCGGCGTCGAACCGGCCTACGGGATAGCGGAGATCAGTCATTGAGGTGCAGGGGACAGGGGCAGAGTGAAGTGCAGGGGACGGAGTGCGGGGGGCCTACAATTCGAACCACTCCAGTACGCGCTGCCTGAGTGCGTCATCACCGTCACGATGTGCGTACTCGTTCGTGACATTCGAGTACACATAGTCCTTCGACCACTCCCGCACGTGCTTCACGCACTCGGCGACGGCGTGCAGCGAGTGGTCGATGTCGGCCATCGTGGTGGTGGGATGGAACGACAGGCGCACCCATCCCGGCTTCTCGGACAGGTCGCCGGTGTCGATGCGGTCGGTGATGGCCTTGGAGCGCGACGGGTCGACGTGCAGCAGGTAGTGGCCGTAGGTGCCGGCACACGAACAGCCGCCGCGCGACTGCACGCCGAACCGGTCGTTGAGCAGGCGCACCATCAGGTTGTAGTGCACGTCCTCCACCCAGAACGACAGCATGGCAAGACGGTGTCGCACGGCCGGGGCCAGCAGGTGAACGCCCGGAATGGCCTGCAGCTTGTCCATGGCGTAGGGGACAATCGCGGCTTCGCGCACCTGCATGGCCTCTACGGTCATGGCGTCCTTGAGCTTCACGGCGAGCGCGGCCTTGATCGTCTGCAGGAAAGCCGGCGTGCCGCCGTCTTCGCGCGCCTCGATGTCATCGAGAAAAGCGTACTGTCCCCACGGGTTGGTCCAGGCTACGGTGCCGCCGCCGGCTTCGTCGGGAACCGTGTTGTGGTAGAGCGCCCTGTTGAAGATCACCACGCCCGACGAACCCGGACCGCCCAGGAACTTGTGCGGAGAGAAGAGCACGGCGTCGAGCGCACCCTCCGGGTCGCCGGCGGGGTGCATGTCGATGT
>ERZ1292630.2074-Hain-H41-02um-R3-2074-length-19037-cov-6_pt1 | contig 19037 bp, 9 predicted proteins | sample MGYA00564408_ERZ1292630 | MGnify/ENA primary metagenome ERZ1292630 (study PRJEB36523, sample SAMEA6512641) | groundwater metagenome | collected 2019-01-08 | study: AquaDiva: Metagenomics assemblies of 32 groundwater samples
CCCTCTGTCCGTTCCGTGAACGGCGGCGCCCAGTGGTGTTCTGGGCCTCTCCCCCCCAGATGACGGTTCGATTTTGCTTCTCAGCGCAAAAAAGTAACTGTAACATTAACGGCCGATAACGGGGTGTGTTCTCGCCCGTTCTCTGTGCCTCTTACGAGCGAAGCATCGCTCTTTTTCTCGCCTTGTTATTTCCCCCCGGTTGCGTTTTGCCGTGAAAAATGGGCTGCAAGGGCAGTAGCGAGCGGCCAGCCGGCAACGAGCCTGCTGCCGCCGCATCCACCGGAGGATCAACATCCCTTGCTCGCGAGCCACCGTCCAGGATCCCGTCCGGCACCGTCCCTCGCACGATCATCGACGACGACAACCCGATGGTACCGTGCCCCGACTGTAAAGTCCCGGTCCGGAAAAAAGAGCTCGACAAGCATAGTCGGACCTGCCCGGAGCGGCAAGTGGCGTGCCCGAATGGTTGGTGCACGGAAGTGATGGAGCGCCACTTGCTCGCGGCGCACATCGACGTTTGCATGCAGCGGCGGAAGGAGCACTGTCCTAAGTGCGGCGAGCTCTTCCCTGTGATGGACATCTCTCAGCACAAGGCGGACTGCACGACCGTGAAGTGCAACGACTGCCAAGAGGTGTGCCTTCCTCGACTGCTAAAGTACTGCCCTCACAAGATACTCGGCGTCGATCCGCGTGTGGGCCCCTTCGCGTCCGAGGCCATCGAGGAAGCGATGGAGCGCAAGCACGGTAGCCGCGGCGACATGCACACGCACTGCGCGGTGGCGCGGCTGCAGCACACGTGGCGCTGGTTGAAAACGAAGGCCGTGTTCGAAGATCTCGTCTTCCGCGTGATCTACAAGGAGCTCGACCACAAGAAGGAAGGGTTTGCTATTTTCAAGGCCCACGACATGACCGCGATCGCCGGCCGGTCGGAGTCCGCCGCCAACCGGTCGAACGCGCCCTTTCAGGCGAAGCCGGCCCAGCCGAACCACTACTTTCCTTCGGCCGCGAAGGAACCGATCACGGAGGACATCGCGAAACGAATGGTGGAGGACATCGCCAGCGGCCGCGTGGTGCCGTATCACGCGGCCTGGCGCGTCTTCAACGACGCGCACGCGCGGTTAAAAACGATGGCCAACGTGTCTCGCGTGACGCCGCCGTCTGGGGCACGGCAGCTGAATGGCCGTTGGGTGCAAGGGGGGAAGACCATCGTCGTGGGCGACCTCCACGGCCAGCTCGCGGACTTGCTCCACATCCTGCATGACCATGGCTTTCCCAGCGACACCACCTGGTACGTCTACAACGGCGACTTCGTGGACCGCGGGCAGCACGGCTTCGAGGTCGCCTTTATCCTGTTCATGCTGTTCGTGGTCTTCCCGAAGTTTGTCTTCCTGAACCGAGGCAACCACGAGTGCGACTACATGAATGAGGAGTACGGATTCGATCTCGAAGTGCAGCGAAAATTTGACCGCAACATTTACAAAATCATCCAAAAGTGCTTTTGTGCGCTGCCGCTGGCGACGGTCATCGGGAAGAAGATCTTCGTCGTGCATGGCGGCCTCCCCCGGCGTGGCGATGTCACCCTCGATCAAATCTACGACATCAACCGCTTCCGCGTCATCCCCATCCCTGAGGAGCACCAAAGCATCGAGGACGAGATCTTCCAGGACCTCATGTGGGCCGACCCGTGGGAAACGCCGGGCTGGGCCGACTCCGACCGCGGCGTGGGCTCCCTGTTCGGCCCCGACGTGACCGACCATTTCATGCAGCTGAACGGGTTCGAGTTGGTCATCCGCTCGCACGAGGTGTTCGAGAAAGGATACGAGGAGCACCACAAACGCAAAGTGCTGACCGTATTCTCGGCGTCGAATTACGATGGGCCGGAGTCGAACTCGGGCGCCGTGATCACCATTATCGGCGACCAAACGGAGGTCAGCGTGTCGCAGTTTCAAACGACTGACGACGACATCGCCTCATACGGCCTCGTGCCCGTGTCCGCGGAGCCGATGAGCACGACGTACTCGCGCATGACGACGTCGTTCAGCTTCGCGACAGGCTCGGCCTTCGACGTGGAGGGCCGCACCTTTCGGGGGCACAACATGTCGCTACTTGGTAACATGAATGCCTTATACCAGACGATGGCGTCCGCAGGGCCCCTCGCCGCCCACGGCGCGGCTTTCTCGTTATCCCACGGTCACCGGGAACGACGCAGCCGTGACGACGTGCTGCGTACTTTGCGCGAACGCATCTACACTCGTCGGGCAAGGCTCTTGGCTTACTTCACGAAAATCGACAAGTCACGAAAAGGGACGGTCTGGAAGATGGAATGGGTCGAAGTGCTCCGCCACACGCTGAACATCGAAGTTCCGTTCTTTTTCCTGCGAAAGTACATGGCGGAAACCGAGCCCGTAACCAATCGCATCAATTACTTGAAGTTCCTCCGGCGTTTTCAGAATTTAGTGCGGGAAGCGTGGATACGATCCTGGGAGCATCACATGATCCTGTACATCGCGAACCTCTACCGCACCCGGCACCAACAGGCGCTCGCCGACCTCGAAACGGAGAACTGCATCACCTTCATAGACTTTTGTTCGAAGATGCGAGTCGTCGACCCACTCATGTCGGAAGGGCAAGCCTTCTCCTTGTACATGTGCGTCGATCAGCACGACCACGGATTCATCAAGGGCGACGATCTGCGGGAGTTGCTTCTCGTCGCTCGTCCCAATTCCGATTCCACGGGCATGAACCTTCACGCGGCGGCCAACCTCGGCCGCGGCCCGTTGACGGTGCCTAGCCAGTCGCCACCCCCGGACGGCGGCGGGAGTTCGCCGATGCCCGACTTGAGCCGCTTCTCCTCCCTCATCTGGGAGCACGACGTCATGGACCAAATCCTGCAAATCATCGGCTCCGCGCGGAGTCAGCTGACCACGACCTTCTGCCCGGACTATGTGCGTGGCAACGAGCGCCTTTTAGTGAAGGAGCACTTTCTCTCCGGCATGGGCAACGTGATGAATGGTATCAAGAAGCAGCAGCAGCGCCTCACCCCTCAGCATCTGGAGTGCCTCTGGGCGTACATTGACGGCACATGCGCCGACCCCAAAGTGGGACCGACCTTCGACGATTTTATCAACATGTTTGTGATACGCGACCTCAAAATGCTGCGCCCCTCGACCGTTCAACTGGCCCGGTCCCGTACGACAAGTTTCAGCTTTGGCACACCAGGCATGTTCCGCAAGTCGTCTGTTGGCGATGTCACCGCCCTCTCCATGAAGCGGCAAAGCAGCGCAGGCTTCGCGTCCCCGAAGTGTAGCGTCCCGCCGACGCCCACTGTTGCCTCCCTTCGCACGTCGGCGGCTCCTCAAGGGGCCGTTGCCACTAGGCCGCCCCTCCCACTTGGGACCAGCCTATCCTAGCGCGGGGCTGCCAATCCGGATCGCTCACCACCGACTCCCCAAGAGGCCTCATTTTTTTCATTGCGACTTCATTGCATAAGGAAGGGTGAATTTACCCCGCCGTCCGCCGCTCGGCACGGATGGCCGCTGACCGATTTTCCCATCTCTCCCCAAAACAACAACCCTCTCTATCCCCCTTCGTACCAATCACCCCCCTTCCCTTCCCTCCCTCCTCGCCTCCATCACTCGCCAGCGCTGTCTCACCGTAAACCGCGCCTGCGCACTACCATACGGCATCCTCTCTCTCCGTCAAGCTGCGGCAACGAGTGTGCGTCCCCTGCAGCCCCCCGGTAGGGGTTTGGGACCGTATAAATGCCGAACACCCAACCCTATTCTAGTTCTCAGCTTTTGGTGTCGAACGCCAGTTGCTTGTTTCTTTCGAGCCGTGGCCCACAGCAACCGTTTCTAACTTTCAACAATCTTTGTCCCCCTCGAGATGCTGTCCCGCCGCGTGACGTCCTGCGCGACGACGCGTTGCACCGCCGGCGCCGGCGCCGCCGTTGGCCTCCCTGCGCTGGTCAGCCAGAAGCGCTTCGACCACGACCGCTGGTACGGCCACACATTGGAGCTGGACATCCACAACTACCGTTACACTGGCATCCGCCCGAAGTGGATGCGGCCAGAGGAGAAGTCGACCGAGGAGTTGGCGAGCACGAAGGCCGCCATGCCTCACATCGACTTCGCCTCCACCTACGAGCTGCTGCTCTGGGACGCGGACCGCCTCAACCCTGGCCTGAACCGCAAGGAGTACGGCAATGAGATCAAGCACCGACTGGAGAAGAACGCCAACACCGTCGCCCGTGCCCAGCAGCTCATCAAGTCCGGGCAGCACCCCGACCCGAAGATGGAGGACGCCATGATCGCCCGCATTGCCGACGAGGAGCACATCCAGGCAGAAATGAAGAACGTCAAGTGCATCCGCGCCAACGAAGTCGCCGAGGACAACCGCCTGGACATCCTGCCCGGCGGCTCGCCCATGTCCCTTCGTGAGAAGACGCGTTGGAACACCAACTTCGAGCTCCACCCAATTGACCGCAGCGAAATCGGCGCGCGTCTCATGGCGTGGTTGCCTGAGAAGTACCACATCGTCTACTTTGACGACATGCAGACCGTCGCCGCCAACGACGTCGTCTACCGGAAGGAGATGATGAGCATTGTGAACAACGTCGACAAGGAGCACGCCGCGGAAGCCAAGGCCCTCGGCTACGAGGCCGACCTGAAGGAGGTCGTCACCGAGTTGCAGGAGGACATCGACCCGACCCGCAGCATCACCAAGGCGAGCATCGCGGCGTGTAACTCGTTAGACGAACTGGAGGACATGAGCCGCCTGGTGCACGAATACAACGGCGACGACCGCATTTTTGACATTTACGAGAAGGCCGCGACGCTCACCAAGAACGACGCGCACCTCGCGCTCGTGAAGGAAATGCGCCAGTTGATGGCGGCGAAGGTGAAGCGCAACGCGAATTGAGGAGGAGAGCAGCAACCTTCACACCCCGTACACGCGAGCTAGCTGGCTGTCTCTCTCGTCAAAGCGGTCCAGTCACCCATCAAGCAATCAATCCATACAAAAACGACGTGACGGATAGGGTCCAAAAAAAAGACACGGGGGATGGGAAAAGGGGGGACGCCGTGTCGTGCTGTGTGCAGCGGGGTTAGGGAAGATTCAGGGACTGCCGGAGACGGGCGATCCGGAAGGGGCTGGGAAGGGGGGAGTGACGTGCCACGTGACTGTCATGGCAACACTAATGATGCGCGGCGCGATAACTCCCCCGAACGAGGACTGTTTGGAATGTTTGTCTCTCACACACACCCTCTCGATCGCTTCTCGGTGGCGCGTCACTCAGCCAAGGCCAAAAACCTTAACTTCTTTTTTTTTACTACATAACATTTAAAAAATGAGCGCCGCGGCGGCACTGGCCGCTCGAGCCGAGGATGACGGCAAACTCATACAGCAGCGCAAGAAGGACCACATTGACATTTGCCTTCACAAGCGGGTCGAACCGCATTTCGGACAATCCATCTTCGACAAGTACGAGCTGCCCTACACGTCCATGCCGGAGATCGACTACAAGACCGTCTCACTCAAATCTAAGTTCTTTCACTGGGTCGTGGACGCGCCCTTGATCATTTCCTCGATGACGGGAGGCGAGGCGCATGGCCGCACCATCAACGAGAACCTCGCGAAGGCGTGCAACGCGGAGGGCATCCCATTCGGCCTGGGGTCTATGCGCATCATCAACCGTTATCCGGAAGCGACGCACACCTTCAACGTGAAGGAGTTCTGCCCCGACGTCCCGATGTTCGCCAACATCGGCTTGGTGCAGTTGAACTACGGCTTCGGAGCACGCGAAATCAACAACTTAATCCGTGCGGTCCGCGCGGATGGGTTGTTTATTCACCTGAACCACACGCAGGAGATTTGTCAACCAGAAGGAGACACCAATTTCGCGGGTCTCTACGCCAAGCTCGAGACGGTGCTGCCGCACATCCGCGTCCCTGTCGTCATCAAGGGCGTCGGACACGGCATCGAGCGCGACGCCGTCGAACGCTTCGCGGCAATGGGCGTGAGATGGGTTGACGTCTCCGGAACGGGTGGCACATCCTGGGCGTGGATCGAAGGCCGTCGCGGCAAGTACGACAACGAGGAGCAGAACTTAGGCTACTTGATGCGCGACGTCGGCATCCCGACGGATGAATGTCTGGCGGAGGCGCGGGGCGTGCCTGGGGTGCAGCTCATCGCCGGTGGCGGTTTGCGCAACGGCATCGACTGTGCCAAGACGCTGTCGTTGGGCGCGGAGATGGCGACGGCGGCGATGCCTTTCTTGAAGGCCTCCCTTGAGTCGGCCGAAGCCGTGCGCGAGGTGATTCGACGCTGGAAGTCGGAGATGCGTGCGGCCCTCTTCGCCTCCGGCTGCGGCAACGTAGAGAGCATGAGACGGAAGTCGCTTAGACGGAAGAGCCATCTTTGAAGGGGGAGATTGATAAGGAGGAGGGCCATGGCGTATGCAGGATCGTATGAAGCCTCGTCGGTCGGAAAAGACAAACAGGAGACCTTTCGCGCGAGGGATGCGACTGCCGAACGAAGAGCGAAAACTTAGAGAGAGGGATATGGAGAGAGAGCGAGAGAGAGAGAGACACGGATGACTCGATTGCAGCCATGTCCGCGCCTTGCGTGTCACGTGTCGTTAGCGTCTACGATTCCATCTTCATCGCTTCCTCTCTCTCGCGCGCGCCACCAACGCACATATTCTCTCTTTTCGTTGCGTCGCTTTTGCTTTTCTTCACTTTTTGTGCCCCAACAGAGCAGATTAGGACCCGGGCAGCCAAGCGGCCAATGTAACGTCACCTCCTTAAAACTCCTCAACTGTCTGCGAGGAGCGGTTTGGGGGCGACTTCGAAACCTTTCGATTGTTCGTTGACTTACCCCCGTCCTACCCCCGCGACGACGAAACCTGAGAAAGAGAGCCGTGTTATCCTTCTCTCTCTCTCTCTCTTTCTCCCGATCCCATCCGTGATTACTATCTGTCGCCACGATATGACCGCATCGCCAGAGCGCGCGTCCGAACCTCAACCAACGTTGACCGAAGCGGCATTGAGCACGCCGGCAGCGGGCCCGCGTGATGAGTCGGGAACGGCGTCCAACGCGGCTTCGCCCAGCGCGGCACACGTCGATATTCTTCCTCATATTGAACGTGTTTACCGATCCAGCGAATGCCGCACGCCGCTGGTTGTCATCGCGGACGACGGCGACGCGTTGCCCAGCGTCACGGCGTTGGCCAAGCAACGGGGTTGCACGGTATGGGCGATCGCCATGGACAGCCCGAAGAACGAGCAAAACGCGGTCGACTACTTGGACGTCGGTGTGAAAAACGGCGACTGGGTGTACCTCACCAACGTCGAACAGGCCAGCGACGGCGTGCTTCGCCAGATTGGACTTTTCTTGTACGGGTTGAGCCCCGACCCGAAGAACTATCCCAGGCGTGAATTGTTCCGCCTGTGGGTCGTCGTGGAGAAGCCCTTTAATGTCAATGACACCATCCATTTGAGACTGCCCTTCGCGCTGCGACAAAACGCGCTCATTAGCCGCGCGGCCGTCGGTGGGGGCTCCCAGAGGCCGTCCAGTCCGCAAAAGCTTGTCAAACACCTTCCGGAGGATCCGCCCTTGCTCGAGCAAGAGAAAAAGAAGCACACGCACCGGAAAGACGCAGGCCGTGACAGTGACAGTGAGAGCGACGCGGACGAGCCGGAAAAGAAGGTCACCGGCATGTGGTTCCACCGCTGCGTTGACTTCTTCTCCGCGGACGCAGGCTCCACCCTCACGCGGGCCGTCGAAATGATCTTTCCCGCCGTCGAAAACGAAGACGTGCTCGCCATCGAGGAAGCCTGCGGTTCCGGCGCCTTCGAAGTCGACAAGCTGCTGCAGCACGGCATGAACCCGCTCATGACCGCGGTGTCAAAGGAAAAAACCCGTAGCGTCAAGGCCTTGCTCAAGGCGGGGGCCAACCCGGAAGTAAAGCGCGCCTCGGACGGCTGCCCGCTGCTGTTCATGGCGATCGAGGACGAGGCTATTTTCGTGGCCCTCGTGGAGGCGGGTGCGGACTATCACGAGCGCTTCGAGGGGTACCGCCTCGAGGAGCACCCGTTCACGGCGCCTCACATCGCCTTCAGGGTGAGGCAGTTGAAGGGGCTGCCCACTAAGTGAAGGGGTGTGTGCGACAGTTTGCACCCCACTCTTTCGTCTCTCGCGCGTTTTCTTCGACGTGTACCATCGCAACACCACATCACATTTCTTTTCCCCCGCCCCTGTGTGTTTCCCCCCTTCGCCTTTGCTTTGTGTGCCAACGACGAATCGGAGACGCGCACTCATGCGTGGTGCGATTGTTTTAACCAACAACAATGCAATTTTCGAGTCGATGAAACTGTTCGTTCCACTCGTCACGAACGCGCCTCCGATCCAACCCGCACACAAACCGATCTTGTTGTCTGTTTGGCTGTGTTGCTCATCAAGGGTGGTCATCCTGTCCCTTCAAATTTGGACCGTTTCATGCCGCCATCTCGCCTCGATCCAGACACTTTCCTGGCGCAACATCGCGCCGCATGCTCGTCGTTGGACGCGGTCAACACGGTGGGGCTCCGGTATTGGCTGTCCCTCTCAGACGCCTATGCGCGCACGTTGCCCGTTGCGTCGCAGCCGCGGCTGCAGCATGAACAGTGGGCCTTGTCCAAAGTTCTCGAAACAATCGGTAGGCTATCCGTTGGGTCAGTGGCGGGGAACGGTTGGAGCGACGTTCCATCAAGTCGCTTCGAAGAGATGAACCGCCCGCTCCGGCGGTGTGTGTCACCTCGGGCCACCTCCTTCCCGACGACATCTTCAACCTGCTCCCTTACGTCCCCACCGCAGCCGCAGCAGATCCCTCCTCCTTCCCTTACATCCCCGGCGGTCGACAGTGCCATGGCCGCCTCGGCACCACCGCCGCAGTGGGCCCTCGAGCGAGAGGCGGTCCTTCGATCGCAGCTCCTAGAGGAGGGCTTCCGGCGCTGCGCCCCGGCACACCGCCCGCTTGTTCAAAAGGCACTCAAGTCCCTCGATGCCGATTTCAAACAAGGCAAGCTGCAGAGCTTCGCACAGGTCACCGTCGATCACGTCTTGTCCATGGCCGGCGTCGGCCCGGCGGCGCCAGCCACAGGCGGAGGGATGGTATCTCCTGGCTTTCAACCCGCCCACCCGTCCATGATGATGTTTCCGCAAGCCCCTTCCCCTCCTTCCCAGCAGTCATATCTTGCCGCTCCCTCTGCGAGCTACGGACCTCCCGGCTTTGCCCCTCCTCAGGGCGCGTGGACGGGAGGAGGCTCGCATCAGGCGAACCCGCCCGGATTTTTCCCACCAGGCTACGCCCCTCCGGGGTTCTACGCGCCGTCTCCTGCACCGCAGCATCCACCCCCACATCATCACCACGGAATGGGCGGCATGCTACCCGCCGGCTACGCCCCCGCTGGCTACCCAGCGACCCACCACTACGCCGCCCCAAGCATGGCGGCCAGGGAAGTGCCGCCGCCATCGTCCTATCTGCCGTACAGCCGTCCCCAGCAGCCGATCCCGCCACCGTCGTTCACGCCACCGCAACCGCAGCGGCGGCCCGCAGCACAACCGCCACCAATGGGTGCAACCGACGACGCGTCGTCGCGGAAGCGTGCAAGGACCACCCCATCCGCGGCGGGCGCCTCTTCCGTTTTTGAGGACACCGCGACTCCACCCTCCGCTCGCGAACGCCACCGACCAGCGATGCCCCTCCCAACCGCTGTCGGTGGCCGTTACGGCGCTCCCCCCGAGCCGTGTGCTTTCGCAGAGGACGTGCGCCCTGCTCCTCTTAGCTCACCCATCACGGTGGCCGCGGTCGTCTCTCGCCCGGTGGGCACGAGCACGGCGCTGGAGCGCGGCTACACGCGCTACGAGCCACAAGCGTCTGAGCTCCGACCACCAGAAGTACTAAGGAAGGCCCTTTCGCACATTCTGCAAAAGTCTAGGCTTCGAGAAGTTGGATCGCAGACGGCGGCGGACGTCAAGGATGCCAAAATGTGGCTCAGCAACCAGCTGAAGGGGATGCGCCAAGACCTCAAGGTGCAGGGACTGAACGACGCCTTCGCGGTCTCCGTGTACGAACTGCACGGCCGATTGTGTCTCGACCTTGGCGATGTCAGTGAATACACCCAATGCCAAGTCGCACTGGGCCACTTCTACGACAGCGGGCTCGGTTCGTCGTCGTCGTCGTGTCAATCCGCAGTGGATGTGAAGTGCGACGCCTTATTGCCCTCAACCCCCTCTCCCTCTGCCCCTCTCTCTCTCTCCCCATCGGATTCGACGACGGCGGCGACGTTGCCCTCTGGCGAACAGACCATTGCCGTACCGTCCTGCGTGAGCGCGCGGATTCCACCGACGCTCCTCGTTTCGAGTCCCATCGCGGAGTTTTTCATCTATAAAGTGCTCTACATGGCCTTCTCAGGGCAGCGCGACGCCGTGGCGTTCGCGCTCCGGCAAGCGGCCGCGGCGGGCCCCTTTGTCTCATCGGCAGCGACCGCGGACGGGAAAGGCGACGCCATGCCGAGGCCGTCACTACATGCGCATCCCGACCTCCTTCGCATCCCTGCCGTGGGCTGCGCAGTGCAAGTGGCCGCTTCCATTTTGGACGCGGACTCCGTGGCTTGCTTTGCCAGTTTGAAACGACTTCACTTCCTCTGTCATTGCTGCTCCCCTTTGGTCACGTCGCCGTACCGGCTCCGGCCGCTCGTGGCCATTTTTTTGCAGCGACTGCGCATTGGGTGGCTGCACACGCTGCTGCAGAGCTTCAAGGGCACGCTGCCGGCGGCCGCTTTGGCCTCCTGGCTTGGGTTCTTGCCGTTTCCAGTGACCGAGGCGGAGCGCAAGTCGTTCGAAGCCGTGGCACCGGCACCGGCAGCGGCAGGCACGAATCGTCACGAGGCGGCCTGCGGCGATGCCATTGACGGGATGACAACGTCCACACGTGCGCCTTCTTCCTCTGCCACGCCTTTCGAGCCCCCCACAATAGGTATGGGCGGTACGATACCGACGGATGGAGAGGGGCGGAAAGGGGCATCGAGCGGCGCCAAGGGACGGAAAAAAGTAAAGGCTGTTGTGTTGCACGAAGAGGTGAGTGAGGGGTCGTCGGAGGCGGCCAGTCGGAAGGGAAAAGGCAAAGGGGGGCCCGCTTTGGTGCCCACCGCCACCACGTTGGACGCCGCTGCCCCGGATGCAACGCGACTACGGCCGCTCGATCCGGCCGGTGGCTCCCTGACAGTGGGTCCGCATCACAGTGGCAGTGACGGCACCTGGTGGTTCGCGGATGGATCCGAGGACCAGTCTCGTCACGAGTGGCGTGAGATGTGGAAGGCGCTGAAAGTCGATTCCAACGTTGTGGCCGCTCTTCCCGATGATCTTTACCGCGCAGCAGAGACGGACAGCCCCCTTGTTGATGTGGCCCCGCTGATGCAAGCGACGACGGCATTCTGTTCCTTCCTCAACTCCGGGGGTCTCGGCCTTCAGGTAACACCCCCAATTTAGTGGCAGGACAGGCCGAGGCGCCTGGAATGGCCGATAACATGGGTGATGACGAGTCTATTCTGTAATAAAGAACAACCCGTCGACAGGAAGGCTCGAAATCAGCTCTTTTTTTATGCAATGCTCGTTTTGACTTCGGCAGGTTCCAGCAAGGGCGCACGGCACCACACACAATGCATTCGCTGTTGTTGTCGTGACCAAATGTCGCATCGTTAGCTTTGCCGCTGCTCAGCTGTTGAAATGACGGACCTCGACTCGTTTTCCCCTCCCGTGAGCACCGGGGGGGTAGAGGCAGTGCCACGGCCAGCCTCTCCTCGATGGCCTTCGGCGCTCCAGCTCAAACTGCAACTGCTGTGGTCCGTCGTGCTGAAGGGCGTCGCGCGGTTTGTGTTCGTGAACGGCATTCTTCGCCCTTGGTGGTTCGTCACCGGCCGATATCCGCGCTACACGCGGCGAGGAATGCTGGCTGTGGACAATTTGACCACGGTGCTGCGCCGCGCCGGCATGATCACGCCTGCGACCCGGGTAGGTGCGGCATCGGCCGTTCCGATTGCTCCCGGTGTGACCGCCACGGTGTGGCGTGTGACGGTGCACTACGAACCAACCGCTTCAACAACGCCGTCCGCTGCGACGCGATCGCCGTCTTGGCCAGACATTCCCGACCCTCACTTCACGTCATCGTCTGCGCCTCCAACCACCTTTGTGCTGAAAGAGTACAACATGACGCTGAAGGCCATGTTGATGGGTGCCGCGATGGGACTCCCGGCCCTCGAGGTGCGCTGGCTGTCGCTACTCTCCCACCCGACCAAAGGAGAGTCATCCACGCCGGCCTACGCCCGAGACGACCAACGTGCCCTCGGAGATGGGTTGCTGCCACTCACAATCGACACCGCGTTATCGCCGTGCCGCGGCATCGCGTGCCTCCTCTTAGAGGATCTCGGCCACCTCCGAAGCCACCCATTTCGCTTGAACGCCCCCATCCCGATGACCGACATCGAGGCGATGTTTGACGCCGTCGGGGTGTTGCATGGTCGGTCGTGGAACCACCGTCGTGTCGCTGCGGCGTTTCGAAGCGAATCCCGAAGCGTCGCGTTTGAGGATTTATTCATCGCTGCGTTCCGCGGGATCGAGAAACTCATCGAGCGGACATCACCGTCCTCGCCGTTTCAACGGCTGCTCGCCTCCATCCCCAGCCTGCGACGCGCTCAGCAACGACTGGCCGCACCTGAAGGTTACGGTTCATACCTGACGTGGTGCATGGGCACGCGCCTGCACGCGACACCGTCCGAGCGGGTGACTTGCTTCAGCCGTCCGTTCGTGTTGACGCACGGCGACTGCCGCTTCGACAATGCGTTTCTCGTGGACATTCCGACACACGCGGCGGCAAGCGCCGTACCGTCGAGCGACGATGCGCCCCGGTGCCGCGCCAGGTTGATCGATTGGCAGGCCGCAGCGGTTACCCACCCGGGGCGCGATCTCGTCTGGTTGCTCCAAGAGGTGCCAACGGAGTTGGTGTGCCACAGCGTCGAGGGACCGACAGGCGGTCCCACCAAGGACTCCCCTGCTCTTGACACAATGTTGCGCGCGTATCTACGCGGGGCGCGCCGCGGTTTCGCCGAACAACAAATGCACACCGATCGTTTCGACAATGATGGAAGCCACCGGGATGATGGCTCGCCGACCCCTCACGATGTGAACATTGACGTGATCAAACGCGAGTGGCTGCCGCGCGCCCTCGCCTCCTCCGTGACCTTGTGGACCGTGGCGCTCCGACATGTCATCGCGGACGTTGCGGATAAGCCGAACCATCCGTCACGCAGCGGCCTACTGCGATATCTGGGCAGGGTCGAGGCCCTGATTGAGCACTTCGGCTTTCCAGAGTCGCGTTGGTGACCGGTGTTCGACTTGGCAACAAAGTATGTTCTGCTTTTTGCTGCCAGGCTTTTGCTGTTTCCGATTTGCGCCCCTCGACGACCGAACCCTCGCGGAGGCGACAGTATTCACACACATTCACTCACGCACGCGCGAAGAATCATACTTGGAAGTATGAGTCCTACGATCGTCAGAGCGCGCGCCGAGGAATCATAAACCTCCTATGTGGGGCCACACACACAACGCGATAACAACCGTTCTGTTTGTTGTTCACAGGGACGTGTGGACGTACGTTGTTCACAGGGACTTTTTGACATAAAGCAGCCGTCCCAATCGATGACAGCGATGCCACCGTCCCGTCTCACCACAGCCAGCGACGAACATTCTTCTTGGGGTCCGCCGCTCGGGGTGGCGGCGCTGGCGGCGCGGGCCACGGAACTTGCGGCGCAAGTGCAGTTGTTTTGGTCCTGCGATGCCGATTTGCCCTGCTTAACTGCCGCGAGTCGGTCTCCGGCGACTCCAGCGCTTGAGTGGCACGGGCGGGATGCCACCACCGAGCTTGGGTGCAATTTGCGGGTAACGCACGAGGCAGATCTGACGACGGGTGCGCGTGACTCGCACGATGCGGCGACATGCACCATACCGGATACCTCCCGGATAGGCACCTCCGCGACATGCACCATGGATCGTCCCGCCGCCGCACGACGTCCTTCCATTGTTGGGGTGATCGACGAGTCATCACGGGGGAGATGGGTCCATTGTACCTTGCCGCACGCCGCCGCCGACCCCTCCGCCCCCGGGCTGACAAGAGGTGACGATGGCCATCGAGGTCATCTCTCTTCGAGATGGCCCCGCGCGAGAAGCCACTCCCAAGGGATGCGGCAGGCGGATGCCCATCACCCACCGCCGCCGGGTGCCGGTGATGACCACCGTCCGGTTCAGCACCACCGAGGAGACGTAGCCGCCACCCGTTTGTTTTGCGCGTCCCGGGTCCCCGCCGCGGCGGCTCCTGAGACGACGATGGCACCGACGGGGATCGATCGGCAGCGGGATCCTCCTCCTCCTGCGTCGTCGTCATCGTCGCCGTCCCGTCTCCCTCCGATCCCTCCATCGGACATCATCACCCCCTCCATCAATCACGTGGACCGGTCGTCGCCCAATTCGCCGTCCGTGTGGTGGCCGCGGCGCCCTCCATACCAGCATGACCACCGCCGATGCGACGAGGAGCGACCGGCCGAGGAGGTAGCGACGACATCACCATACTGCTCAGCACTTGTCCCTCCCCGCCGCGCGCGGATGATGGGAGGGGGCGTGATCCCTCTCCGGAATCACTGCGAAGGGGACGATGATCCGAGGCTGTGGGCAGGCGAAGGAGACGCCGAGGTTGCTCCTCACACGCTGGAGGCTCAACTCAACGCTTCTGCACTTGCGCGACCGTCGGCGATTCTGCGACCCGAGACGCCGCCGCTCCGGTCACCGGCCGCAGCGGAGCCGCAGCGCATGACGACGACGACGACCACCGATCGCGGATGCTCCCCGGTGGGGAAATGGTCCGTCGCGGCAAGCGACGCGCCGTCGTCGCCCGAACCACTGTTCGGCAAGGTTGCTCGCGAGGGCACTACGACGGTGAGGAGCGCATCGACATCGCCGCTTCCGTATGCCGCCGCGCCCAGCGAATCCCCAGCGGCGGCGTCGTCCGTGGCACCCATTGTCGCCGCAACTGCGGATTCGGGGGGCGCTGGGAATGCGGACGCGAAAGGGCATTCCGTTACCATTTCGCATGGACCCACCGCGCGACACGTTGAGGTGGTGACGAAACCGCGACGGCGGCACCGGCCACGGCACTGCGAACATCGCCGCTTCCGCCTGTCGCTGCCACCATCTTTTACGGCCCCCTTCCGGAAGGCATCTGCGAAGTCCGCGGCATCTGGGGCGAAAGCGGGCATCGCGAGTGGTGACGTCATTGCAGCGGGGCATGCCGTCCACGCGCCGCCGCGGGATGGAACGACGACGCCGGTGGCCGTGAGGTTGACGACGACGAATGTGACGACGAGTGGGGGGGCTGCTATGCACCGGGCGGCAGACCCCGCAACTGCCGCGGATCCCCACCTCGTGTGGTCGCCATCGCCACGACTGGCTGAGCACCAGGTGCCCCAAGCACGCTTCACGGACGTTCATACACATGTGTTCTTGGTGCCGGACGACGTAGCTGAGATAAGACGGTTGCAGCGGCTGTGCCGCGAGGCGTTACTAGGCGTCCAGGCTTCATAGATGGAATTGATAGAGAGATCTCACATTCGTACAGCTAAGGTGGAACCGCGATTGCCCGGCCGGAGATGGTGCACCCGAGGAGTGGAGTGCCACCGAAGGGACGCCGATATTGATCAAGTCCTGCGACGTACTATCTCTCGCGATGGAACGGCGAACGTGCTCCCGTGGTTGACCCCTCAATCATTGTGCAAAAGGTATTCCTTCTAGCGTTCCATCCACCCCGCGCTGGGGGGAGCACAAATCTCCCGCGTTACCACACACACTTCCCGTTGCCCGTTGTAAGCGATGGATATCATCACGAACGGCCGCATGTACCTCGGCCCGGCGACGGGTGGCGGTGCCTCGACGTGGAAGGGCACCTCGACGTCATCTGGCGGCGGTGTGGGAGGCGCCTCATTTTCCGACAATCCCGCTGGTGGAGGCGTCGATGCAGGAGGGACAACCGCGAGCAAAGCCATTGTCGCCATCGCCGCGGCAGCCAGCGTGGCCGGTGTCGCGTACACGATGACGAGGTTGTTTCTGGGCACCGGCAGGAAGGAACGTGTGGATCCCCCTCCCACCGCTCAGCGACAACAGGTCCGGAACCCGGCTGTCCCGGCCGGCGACGATAGCGATCCTCCGCACGATGGCGGTCAGCAAGCCTCGCCGGGTGCTCCTGGCCCCCGTCGAAGCGGCCGCACCGGGACGCGCCAGTCACCCGAACTGACCGAGTCCCTTCCAGAGGGCTGGACGTGTCACAAGGTGCTCGGCCGTGGAACTTATGGTGTCGTGTACCTCGCCAGCGCCGCTGGCAGTGGCGAACTCTGTGCCCTGAAGCGATGCCCCAGCGAGAAGCTCTCCGAGCTGAATCGCGAGTTCGCTTTGCTCCGCGGCCTCCGCCACCCGCACATCGTGGAGGTATACGACTTCGTCGTCGATCGCCACGGCGCGTGGATTAGCATGGAGTGGTGCCCCGGGGGGACACTCGCGCGATTGGTGTCCTTATCACCGATGAAAAACGATGAGATGCGACTGAAAAGCTACGCGCGACAAATTCTCCTCGGGCTGCAGTTTCTACACGGCAAAGGGATCATCCACCGGGACATCAAACCAGACAACATTCTGGCCGACCGCAGCGGCGCCCTCAAGCTTTCCGACTTTGGCCTGTCTCGGTCGATCGACCCCGACACGGGCCGCGTGGAGACCATGCGCGTGGCGGGGACGCCAGCCTACATCTCGCCGGAAATTGCGTATGTCTACAAGATGAAGCAAGGCCGCTACGAATGTAGCGAAGCCGGGGACATCTGGGCCGTCGCGGCGACGCTGACCCACATTGCCACGGGGGACGTCCCGTGGCTCGACATCGTCGCGGCGGCCACGAACGACCAGCTGCTGACCCACATCGCTGAAGGGAAAGGTCGACCTGGACACCACCCGACCGTTCCCGCGTGGCTGTCGGCACTCGGCAACGCCTTCTTTGCGGTGATGTTTCACCACACTGTCGAGGGCCGCACGTCGTGTACGGCCTTGCTGTCGCACGCTTGGCTTGCGGATGCGCCCAGAAGCGTGGGCGAGTCGTTAGCGACGGCTCCCGCCGGCGTGCGACTAACCTCGTCCCATTCGGCGTCGTTAGCCGGATCACCGACGACGGCCGCGCCGGCGCCGCCCGCTCGCTCGTCGTGATGGCGCAGGAACACAACCACCTCGTCGCGATGGTGCAGGAATGACAACAATCGATCCCTACACCCCACCCACCTCCATACTCTCCGCGAAAGCGCCATACGCGACGCCTTTCCACAGTGATTCCATTCTGACTCATTCTTCTCTTGCGACCGTTTGCGGGGGAGGCGGAGCGGCGTCCGGTGCTCCAGGGGGAGGAGGGGGACCCACAAGACGCGTTGAGAGGAAGCAGTTCCGCCGCTACGATCCACAGCCGACGATCGCCACGCCACGGACTCGTGTTCTGAAACGTGACCCACTGCTTCTCGCTCGATCGAGTACCTTTTGGTGGGATGAAAATTAACATTTTTTCAGCGCCGCAAAGTGGAGACTTCCTCCCTCCCTATCTGCGTCACGTCTCTCATCCCTCTCACTCTCCCTCTTGTGACCCGCCTCTTCACAACGCGACGATGAGCAGTGCCGCCGGCAAGACGGCTCCCGCCGCCGCCGCCGCTTCTCCTACTCGCAGCCGCAAGCCACCATCGCACTACTTTCAGAACTTCGTCTGCAAAGGCATCCAGCGCGAAATGTCCGACCGCAAGAAGTACGCTGAAGAGGAGGCTTTGATCGAGCAGACGGTGTGTGGTGGGATTGCCAGCGACGGCTCCCCTGGCCCCACGGCGTGCTACACCGGCGAGGTGAACAAGAGTAAAGTGTTTGCCCTCGCGGGCGACCCTTCCCGCCACCCACCGTACCACATCATGAGCGACGACCACCGCATCCGGGCGTCAGGGTCGCTAATCCAAACCACGAAGCGCCTCGACGAGGGTCTCCGCGCCGCGGACGCCAACCGGGACGGCAAGGTGAGCTATGCCGAGTTTGCCGCCGTCATTCGCCGTCTGGAGGGGACAAAGGCGGCGTCGCTCTCCGATGGGTGCCTCTTGCGAATGGCGTGCGGCCTCGACCCCGAAGGAACGGGGAAAATTGCCATCGAGGATGCCGTCGCGGTGTATGCACGACGGCTCGCGACCATGCCGTCGCAGCGCTCGTCTCTCGGCGAGTCGGACCCCCTCTTGTGGATCACGGAGGCGCAGCTGCGGCCCGGCGTCTCGAAGTTCGGCATGGACGTGACGGAAGCCGCGGACCACTACTCGCTCAGACCACAGTCTGTCTTCGTGGGTTCCTTGTCGGGCAGCCTCAGCTTCCCGGCAATTGGCAACAACAATGCCAACGCTCGCCGCCCCCCCGCGGTTCCTGCATCCGACCGAAGCAACGGCTTGCGCAGCGGAGGACTGTTCCGGGCGGCAATCTCCACGCGGAGCACCCGATTGCTGGAACAGATGAAGGCGCACCTGGCCGCGGCCGACTTGGCCAAAGCCGCGGTTCCACTGTCCGCGCGCATGAAAAGCGGCAGCGCGAGGGCCCGCGTGGCCCCCGCTGCTTCGGCGGTCCCGGTCCACCCACTACCGTTGGAGACAGACGGCCCTCCGGGCCCCCCTCACCGCGTCCCTGTCCCACCCACCGCAGCGAGCAGCAAGGCGGAGCGGCGGCCTCATTCCAGCCGCTAGTCGCTCGTGATGAAGGCAGGTCTGCAGACCCCTCGATGCAAAAGACATGTAGTAACCAACAGCGTCCCACCGACGCCCGATTCGGAAGTCCAATTTCTACGGGGTTCCGGTGTTGTAGGCCCATACCGCGGCACGAGGGCGATGAGTCGTTGCCGGGTCCGC
>ERZ1292630.2078-Hain-H41-02um-R3-2078-length-19001-cov-6_pt1 | contig 19001 bp, 2 predicted proteins | sample MGYA00564408_ERZ1292630 | MGnify/ENA primary metagenome ERZ1292630 (study PRJEB36523, sample SAMEA6512641) | groundwater metagenome | collected 2019-01-08 | study: AquaDiva: Metagenomics assemblies of 32 groundwater samples
GGGTGAAGGCCCTCGAGCTGCTCGAACAGCGGCGCCGCGAACTGTTAGGCGAGAGCGTCGCACTTTGACCGGGCAAACACACCCCTAAACGATCGTACGCGCGAGGTGAAAATGATAGACATTTGTACGGTATCTTTTTTGTCACAATAGGTCCTATTAGGAAGGCGTTGCTGCCTTCGTTGGGAGACGTGCATCGGGCCGCGTGATAGCCAAGATGTGCCTCCGGTGTGATGTCTCTCTCTCTTCGCAGGTGAATTGAACGCTGCTTGCCTGGCCAGTCATTGAATCCATGTATGTCCATCACGGTGTTCGATGTCGGTGCGCTGCAACACACGGGTCTGGACCACCCGTACTGGATGACGGAGCCGTCGTCCATCGCCGTCGTCGTGTCGCGCCGTCGTGCGCCGAATGACACGATTCAATTGGAGATCGCGGACGTCGCGGGTTCACCGCGGGATGCGAACGTCGCCTTCTTGGGAGCGGCAAGAACGACCGAGCCCGGCTACTTAATCTCGTTGGATGCTGGCGCCGATGCCGTGTTTGCGTCTCCCGGGGACCTGAAGACGATGCCGCATCCTGTCGCGAGTGCCGACGACGTAGTGGAGGGGTCACGCCCCCCTCTCCCACCTCCTCGCTTCGTGGAGGGCGAACTATTCCGGTTGTCTGCGTCGCGCTTCGAACTGTTGCGTCGCGTTCTGCGAACGGCCTTTGTGTCGTCACGGCCGCCTCCGCCATCACCTCCTTCGGCTGCTCTTTCGCACCTCGTCGTGGTGTCCTGGCGCGAGGAACGCGTGCTCTCTGGGTCAGGGGAGGTGATCGTCGCCTTCCGCAGGTCGATCGACGCCGTGTCTGCGTCGAAGATTGGCTGTCGGTTCATCCCCGTCGCTGAGCTTCATTCGACGACGACGCGGTATGTGGGATCCAAACTGCTTCAAAATCGTGCCTGTGAAGGGGATTGGGTGCCCCGTCGATCCGACGTGACCGGCGCACGAGGTTGGCGCCTTCTGAGGCCCACCGTCGAAAGGCCTCCCTGTGACCCGACCACTCAGGGCCTCACGCCCCAGGCACCCGGGCATTCGACTTTTCCGCGACTTCAACACTCATCACGTATCGTAGCCGTCCCCGTTGCGGCAATGGAATCGGATACATGGACCGCCCCCGAAGGGGGCCCCCCCCGCGATGGCTGGGCGTCCCACGTGGTGACACTGTGCCCGAGCGATCCGGGGCACTGGTTCATTCCAGTCGAGCGGCCGGTCGTGATGGTCCTCTTGGACGGCGCTGGGGACGCCATCGGGTGCGCGACGCATCCCAACCCACCCGGCATACCGCAAGCGGCTACGCCCTTGCAGATGATGGCCGAGGCCACCTGGTGGCCGCGCTTACCGCCCTCCTGGCGCGATGAAGGAGCCCAGGTGGACACTCGTCCGTTGCAGCCGTCAGGGGGCGCGAACGCCATCGCGCGCCACGGTGTGTGCGGCGTCATGGATCCCTATCGGCCTGGCAAGGCGTGCGGCAGCGACACGGCACATTTGTCGCTGTTTGGATGCGACCCCGCTGTTTTCTACAACGGCCGCGGGGCGTTCGAGACGATGGGTGCTGGCTTGGCGCTGCAACCGTCCACGGACCTCGCCTTCAAGTGCAACTTTGCCACCGTCCGCGAGGGCCCGTCGCACGACGCCGAGGACACACCCGTCGTGCTGCTGCGGCGATGCGACCGATCCTTTGAGAGGGAAGGCCCGGTGCTGTGCCAGTTTTTGGACGGCCGTGAAATCACCGCGGAGGACGGATGCCCACCCCACCCGGCGGGGACGTTTCGCATCCTCGTAAAATATGCCACGGAGCATCGTTGTGGGCTGGCCATTCGTGGCCCACCCGAGGTGCTGGTCAGCGACGTCTCGGGCACCGACCCATTAAAAGACAACCACCCACTGTGGCGCTGCAGGCCGTCCGAAGGCGTAATCGACAACGAACCGCTTCGTCTCCGAGCGGAATTAACGTGTTCGGTGGTCCAAGCCGCGAGCCGAATGATCCGACGCCTCCTCCGCGGCCACCCGATCAACGTCGCACGCCGTGTGGCGAAGAAGCCGCCGGCCAACGCCGTTCTGCTAAGGGGAGCGGCGACGGCGAATCGACTGCCGTCTTTGTCAGCGCGCTTCGGTTGGCATGGATTCGCGATCGCCCCGACGTGCATCATTAAGGGGTTGGTCTCCATGCTCGGTATGCGGCTGGTGGACGCACCGGGCGGCACGGGAGACGTGCACAGTAACTATTCGAGCAAGGTACGCGTCTGTCTCGAAGCGCTGCAAGAGTCCTTCAAGGCGTACTTCCCGTTCAGCAGGAGCGCCGCAACGCAGCGTCGGCCGTACGACTTCGCCTTTGTGCACATGAAGGGAATGGACGACGCGTCGCACGAGGGCCACCGCGACGTGAAGACCGCGTTGTTATTCCGGGCCGACGCTGCCTTGGCCGAGTTGTGGCGGAACGTTGCCGATGGAACCACTGTAATCGTAACTGCGGATCACAGCACTCCTGCGTCGCTGCTGGACCACAGCGCCGATCCTGTGCCGTGTGCCATCGCCACGAAAGGTGCCGACCCTTCCCGGGTTCCACGCGACGCGGTGATGCAGTTTCACGAATATTCCTGCGCGAGAGGGTCCCTGGGTCGTTTTGTCGGTGGCGACCTGCTCGACTTTGTCCGGGCTTACCACGGTCTCTCACATCGGTGAGACCCGGTTCCTGTGCCCCGCGACCGGAGACGCGGTCAACCTCAGCGGCCTGTTCAAGGGAACGTTCGTTGTGCCTATTCGGTTCAGTGAGCGTCAAGTTTCAGTGGCACCGTCGAGCGAGAAACAGTATCGTTGTGTGTTATTTTGTGTGCATGTTGATCTCGTCTATCCTCCCGCATGACACACACACGACTGGAGGGTAGAGATAGGGTCCTGTCGAACCGCCAGCGTTTGGAGAGGCGTTGTCGAACGATGGAGGTCGCAGTCAAGTTGCTGTGACGACGAAATGATGTCCTTTGTGAGCGAGACGCAAGTCGATGGTGCCGCCCCGTTCTCGCGGATCGGCGCCGCACGGAGAGAGGCCGCCGCGGAACCGCAGGACGAGGCCCCCCCAATGGGCTTGACGCGCCGCCGGCGATCGATTGTGATCAAGTACACCGCGCCGCCAATCGAGCGGTCACCGCTGCCGTCCACTCTCCCACCCGCCCTCGGCGCACAGAAGTTTCTCGCCAGTCTATCGTTCCCAGGGAGTGCCGATAGGAAGCGAGGAGCCGCCGCCAGCGCTAACAGTAGTAGTGGGGGCGTAGTGGCCACGCCCCAGGAGGACAGCGGCACGCGACCCGAACAGCTACGTCGCTTCGTGGCGGCAAGCACGAGCGAGGCCTGCCGCAGTTACTTTGAAGCCTGCCTGCAATACGCGCTGAAAAGGGAGGAGGAGGAACAGGCGAGTCGTCGTCGGTCTGCAGCAAGCAGCGCGACCAACCAGCCCTCGCCGACCGCCAGTTACGGTAACACAGACGTTGGTGCCGTCGCCCCGGCATTGACGCCTGCGGCTGCGAAGCCCTCAGATGCGGCAGGCGTGACGTCGAGCGCGGCCACCGAGGCGATACTGGTACGCGCCGTCCAACGCATGCAGACGCCGTCGAGCACGACGTTTTGTTGGGTCCAGTCCCCGCCACAGCCGGGCCGGCCGGTGCGGTCCGTTCTTGGGCTCACCACGGTGATCTGCAAGCTGCATGGTATGTCCACGGGTGCCCCGGCCGATGCCCCCTCGGACGCTGGCGTTGCCACGTCGTCGAGTGGCGGTGCCGCACCCGGCGACGTGCCTGGATCTGCCGATTGGCTCGGCATGGAAGATGCCGAGAGCATTCATTACCGCAAGCTTCGCCAAGCGTACCGGCTTAACAAACTGCACGATGCCTCGTGGATGACCATGAGCAACTATGCCTTCTTGCTGCGTGAAGATGGGAGCGGCACCGACGGCAGAGACGACGCCATTGGGGGGGACGCACCAGATGGTTCAGCCGGCTCCGGCGCTTTGAGCGCTGGGAGGGATCCGCGGGATGGACTCGCGGATGTTGACGCCTACTTTTTGGATGACTCACCGCACCTTCTCATCGCCGACGCGCGGTGCACGACGATCCGCCTCTCATCGTTTGCGTGCACGCTGATCTCGCACGATGCCGCGGATGTCAAAGCTCAGCATCAACGCGACCGCGACCGCTCTTTCTACCAGAAGCACCCCGACCTCGCCGCGCTGGGCCTCAATCTGCACGTCATCCGGCGGACAAAAGTTCTGATGCTTTCGTTGGTCACCGACCGTGCGTCGGAAGTGGACCTTTCCACTGTCGCTTTTGCGACCTGTTACTTCGAGCGGCTGATCATGTCTTTGAAGGTCAACCACAACAATGCAACCACGGTTGCCGCTGCGTGCGTGTTACTGTCCGTTAAGTTTAACGAATCAGGCGTTACGACGGGCGCCATGTCGCGCAAGGTGAATTTCGTGCTTCAACACCTCAGCGACGTTCTGCAGGTCCCGCGAAAACGGGTCCTAGCGGCCGAGTGGCACGTGTACGTTGCGTTGAAGTTCCGCTTGGCAGCCGACCACGCCATCGCCATGCAGCACGTTGTTCGCTACCTCACCGCTTTCAATTTGACTCCCTTGGAGTATTTTTCGCGGCAGCAGGTGACGACCGCGACGACGACCCTTTCGCCGCCTCGCAGACTGCGGCGCCGTGGCAGTCACTCGGCCGCGACGAACGACGGTCCGTTGCTGCGTGTGGCCAGCGGCGGGGGGGCCGGCAGTGACGCATTGGCCGGGGACGGTGGAGATGGTGACAACGACTGAGTTATTCGGTGGCAGACCGAAAGCTTTTGTAACGCGATCATATTTTCACCCGTTGCGGGGTGTCGTCGAAACCGCTGACCTGTGCTCCCTCCCGTCCCCTTCCCCGTCTTCAAGTGCGTCTCCCTCCCTTCTTCTTTTATCAATATCTCTCTCTCTGTCTCTGTACCCACCAGACCACGCCGGTGAATGCTGTCGCCAGATAACGTCCTAACACGGTTGAACCCCTTTCCGGAAACGCCAACGACGTCGAGTCAGATGCCGCTGAGTGCAGAGCGACTCTGGCCGCGTGACGCGGCGCTGCCGATCGCCGACGACGCCGCTGTCGAGCCGTCCGGCGATGCCGATAGAAACTGCGACTCGGACGGTGGCGGGACGAACAACAGCGGCGAAGACGACGACCTTTTGGCCGATGATGAACGGGGCGACGAACCCGACGAATTCGACGACGGAGAAACCGTCGCGACATACAATGCGAAGTCGACTGCGACACCGGCGCCCGCCGACCGGACCCGAGCGACGATCGAGACGACCATCCGTTTCAGTCGCGAAGCAACGACGGCGACCCTGCGCCCACCGGCGGCGACGTTGTCTGCCGATAACGACTCTTCGCGCCGTGCTAGCGTCATGACTGCGCCAAGTGGTAGTAGGAAGGTCCCAATGGATGTCGACTTTTCTTCCGACGAGTCCGAGCCGAACAGTGACGATGCGGTCGACGAAGCGGGTGGCGCCAACGAGGCCAACCGCCGGCCGCCGCACCGTCCCCATGGGGCTCCCCCCGCCGAGGCGCGGCTATTTACCTACCCACCCGTGGGTGATGGTTCCACACCGCATGCCCTCTCTGGGATGAACGCGGGTAAGCAGTATGTCTTCTTCCCGCGTGCAACGGTTGGCGAAGTGGACGGGGAGGCGTTGTGGAGCATCGACGGCTCGCAGTCGTCACTAGCGGCTCAGCCGAGGACGCATCGCGCACCGCGACACGACGCCCCCGGTGTGCCTTTGCTCGAGCTGACGCCTGAACAAGTCATCCGATCGGGATGGAAAGCGCTGCAAGCAACGGATGCCGTGTCGCTCAGTTTGCCGCCCAACCCGCCGTATTTTCAACAGCGGTTTCCGGCATCGGCGTCGGCAGGGAGGTACGTTCGAGCCGTCGCGGTCGTGACCCAACACGACGACCGGTGGCTAGCGCCCGCAACGCTGCTCTACACCCAGCGGCACCTCTCGAGTCGGCCATCGCCCATCGGGCTGCCGAATGCCCGCGTAGCTTTGACACACGGCACCGCGGCGTTGTCCGGTAATTTGAGTCATGCGACCTCGCCGCCCTCGTCCGTCGGCGTCCTTCCCGGCTTGGATTGGGCCATGTCGTTCCTTAAACCATTGCTTAGCCTGGGAGGGATGGGTTCGCCCGCCGATGGCGATGACGATGACTCTCCGCGGGAATTGGCGGCTCGCTGGCGGCAGTCCACCGCAATGATGCAAAGCGCAATTGAATCACAGTTGTTAGCAGGCGAACCCTTCCCGGCTGTGGGCAGCTTGCTGACGGACGCTTGCCTACGCTCGACCGCGTTGACGGACCTTAGCGACGGCTGCCTGCATGTCATCGACGAGCCCGTTCCCGAGGCCGCCACCAACCTTCCCGTCCGCGCTCGGTTTGTGGCTCATAGTGCCGCTCTGTCCCTGGGGCTGGCCTTGGCAGGAGGGCGGTTCGCGCCGGTGCTCGATGTGCTGTGGGCCATCATGACCCGCCATCCCACGGAGGCAATCGACTTTTGGACCAGCTTCCGCAACGTGGCGGGCCCCGTGATCGCGCGGTTTCAGCGCGTGATGCTGCCCGCCGCGGCGTCGTCGCTCCTAACATTCACGTCCCCGCCTTCTCCGGATGATCAAGTTGGCCATACCGTTACGTTCGATGTCATCAATGGCTCGTCGACCGCGTCCGACCTCGTCTCGTTCGCTGCCTTCGACGACACCATTATCCTGTTTCTGGCAGCGGCAACATCGCCATCGCCTCGCATCTGCCGATTTGATCGCGCGACCCGCCATTCCACGTGGGTTGATTTGCTGCCTGACGGTGGAAACGGTGAGTATCCCCGACCGGGACGCGATGTCGCCGCCATCGTTCCGGTGTGGTGCGAAACAGTCCTGTCTCACGCCGACTCTCAGACGGTAAGGATGCCGACGTCAGTGATCCTGGCCTCTCCTGAGGTTGACTGGCTGCTCAGTGTGTCCACAGGGACGTATCGCGCCCTCCGGAAACCACATCTTCGCGCGATGCTGCTCTCCGCCGTGAACAGGTCTGTTGACCCCCTCGCTGCCTGCGATCTTGCCCTCCGCTACGCGCCAGCATTGTTCTTGTCGTTCTCGCCCAATTCCTCGAAGGCACTTGCACTCTCACTGTCCCCTCGTACCAGCTCGTCGGCTGTCCTGTCGTTGGCGGTGGCGTGGCAGCACCTCGACGACCTCGTCATCGAGTTTTCCCTTTCAACCGCGCACACGGCGATAGACTGCGAATTTGTCGCCCTTGAGACATGCCACGCCGCGTCGCGCGTGTCGGTGTCCGTTCAACAGCGCGTGGAATCCGCCACCTGTCTACGGACGTCGTTGAGGGTCACGGTTGCAGGCGTCACCGCGTCGTGCATCCTCCCGACTGCCGCTGGAAGCTCCGTCAGCCCTGGGGCATCACCCAAGGAACGGGGCCTACCGTGGACACGGGTGCAAATTCGCTTGCGGCTGTCAGAAGCGACGCTGGGTGCGCCGAACGACTGGATCAAACTGTTTCGCGACGGTGAGCCATTGGGGCCTTTTGTTCTTCTCGCCGCTGGCGAAGCAATGGCGTCGATTTCGACGGATCCCCTCGCGGCATTCCGGCGGGCCGCCGCCGCCGGGGAATTGACGGTGACGCGCGTGTCGCTGCTCCAAGGCCATTTCTCCGGCGCATGCTGCGATGTCGCGGTTGCCAATAAGCTGTCCGCCGGGGCCGCCGCTCGGCTTCCCTCCGAGGAGGCGGACGCTAACGATCATCGCCTTTGGCTGTGGCTGCCGCTCGATGACGCGTCGCGTAGCCACGTGGTCGACAGGGTGTCCCGCCTGGCGGTGCCCTTCCAGTTTCGCGGCGACGCTTCCCGAAGCCTCAGTTGGGTCGACCGACCCAAACCGACAAGGCTGGAGGAGCGCCTCGGCCACCAACCCGCGCGACTCGACGTTCCGTACGAGGCGGCGGCACCGCCTGCGAGCTTCTACATCTCCAACGGTACCGATGTTTCTTGGGTCAACCGATTCAGCTCTTGCGGCGTGGTGTTCGATGGCCAGACGGGGCAGCAAAAGCGTGAGGTCACCCTCTTTGCCTTCGATGAGGGACACCCCAGGAGAGCTGCGGCGGTGCCCGCCGACGCCCCGTCCGCATCTGCCGAACCCTCAGGAACGAGAGCATCGGCGCACTTGGCCTACGTGTGTTCGCTGTCCAGTGACGCGTACCTCGCCACGACATCGGCCGCAGGGCAGTTGTCCATTTTCTGTGTTCCCTCGTCCAGCAGTAGCCACGTACGGACCTCACGCCGGCCAGCGTGGCTTTGGCCTTACTGCGAACCATCCTTGGCGACGCAGCCCGCTCGCGGCCGACGTCAACCGGTGCTGCTGGACGAGCTGCTGCAGGTCATCAATGTGGCCATCGTCGCCGCATCGCTGCAGCCTCCTCCTGGGCAACACCGGCTGCCGTCTAGTGGGGTGGCGTGGAATCTATCCTGGGAGCTGCAGCAAGGTGTCGTGACGGAGCGACGGACCGTTTCGCACCGGAAGGATGTGTTCTGGCGAGCCGTCGACCTGCTGGACTGGGCGGTGCAACGGTTGAAGGCCGCTCAAACCGCACCCAACCCAGCAGCGGCCGCAGCGGATGGGGGGCAAGCTGGGGAAACGTTACCGATGCGGGTGGCATGCCTTTCGTTGCGATTGATCGCATGCGCCATCGAGGCCAATGGCGTGACGCTGTCACGCTGCAAGCGCTACGATCCCACAGGGAGAGAAGAGGACGTCACGGATTGGATCGAAGCGCGCTGTCGAGAGGTGGCGGCATTGGGGGCCGATACCGCCGGTGGGATCGTCGACCCTACTACCACGGTTGACGCGGGTGAGACGTCGCAACTCGCGATCGCCGTGCGGAACCGCCTGATCGCGGTCTGCTTCCCGCCGCCGAAGCAGCTCAGCATGGCTTTTCTGGCCAACGACTCTTCCATCACACGTTACCTCTTACATGGCGATCGACAGGAGCACACCGCACAGTCACTGTTGCGAGCGCCGTTTGAGACGTTGAGGGCGTGCTGCGCGCGCCTCGCCGACTGGTTGCAAGCGGAGACGGAGGAATCGCTTCCGCTGGGCCCTTTGGTCGTCGACGCGCCGTCACCCGTGGACGGCCGGATGCCGCTGACCGCTTTCTTTGTCGCACTCGCGACGACGACGCTCCTGTCGACACCAAGTCCGAGTTTGGACCGTAATCCGCCCGGTCCGGAAGCTGGCCAGTCACAATTGTTCACCGACGTCCTCCTGACGGCGACGCGAGGGGTACTGCGGCACACCGAGTCGTGGCTACGTGCCCACCTCGACCGCTCGTCGTCCACCGGCGGCGGTACGAATCCATCGAAGCTGCTCGGATGCGTTCATCAAATACTGACGCGATCCGTCTTTGGTGAGCTGTTTGTTCCCCTCGTGCAACGGTGGCTCGTCCACGCCCAAGAAGACGCGCACGCTCACCCATTGACGCAACATCAAATTCGCCTCGCTGAAGTTTGCGGTCTTTGTGATACGTTGGCGTCCTGCATGGGGGCGTTCGCGGCGGGTTGGCCGAATGCTGGCGAAGCCACCACCGACCCCGTGGCCAGATCCTTCTGCGCGTTTTCTTTCGAAAAGGGCGAATCCGAGAAAGATTTTTCCGTGGAATTGGATCTGCTGCCCTACGCGTCCACCGGTGCCGAAGTGCTCGTGGAATTTGAAACCACAGGTGGGCTATCCGCGACCATCTCGGTTGTAAATTTGAAGCACCCAGGGTCTGGCTCGCATTCGCACTGTGAAGTGATCGAGCTCGCGGCACGAACGACTAACGAGGAAGGAAATTCTGTTCCTTCGACGACACCGTTTCGTCGCGCGGTGGCGCTGGCCCCGGGTTTCTTGTTGATTCGCGGCCGGGGTTCGACCGCCTGGCGAGGCTCCGTTCAGGTACAGGAAAAGCGCATCACGACGCTGTCAGCACCTTTGATGCCGAGTTGGCGTTGGCTTACGTTGACGAGCCGCACGCTGTGGCAACTCTTCGTCCATGTGGCTGCCTTGCCCGACGGGGACCGGTCACCCAGCACAGCTTACGGCAGCGATGAATGCCACCAACTCGCGTGTTTGGCAGCCGGTGGCCGAGTCCAGCTCACCGCGACGACCGAGGTCGCGCCCGCCGACAGGTTGATGCTGGACTGCGTCTATGGCCACGCCATGTACGCCGACATTGTTGGCTTCGCCGATGGGTCCGCGCCTCCTAATACGAACGAGTGGTCCCGTCGTTGGCAGGAGCGAGGCACGCTGGAGGCCTTGTCCATCTTCGGCGAGGCGGACCGGCGAGCCTTTTCTCGCGTCGAAGGCACTCTACGGTGCATCTGTGCCTGCTTGATGTGGCATGTCCCGGCGGCGTGCCTCACCGTCCGAGACGACGACGGCGACGCGGAGCTGACGGAGGTCGTCTGGCGGCGCGCCCTGCAGCAGCTGAATCGCTTGTGGCGCCGTGTAGCGGAGGCAGGTGGAATCGACGAGAGCATTGAAGTTGGGTCGAGGGCGAACGACATGCGAGAACGCGCTATGTGGCTTCTGACGGATGTCGTGCCAACGCTGCGGGCCGCCGCGGAGGCGGCCAAGCGAGCCGGCACAGAGGAGCGCTTCACCACGGTGCCGGCCGGTCTGCCACCCTTCCCGGCACGCAGTAGCGCCAGCACACACGACTTGACCGCTCACGCCCGCTGGAGCGATCCAGGCGGGGGCTCGGCCTCCGGTGTGCACCCTCCACAGTGGCAGGCGTACCGAAAATTCCTCCGGCTGCTGGATGACGGTCCGCACCCCATGGGCTCCGAAATAGCCGATGAACGGGCGTCCGCCGCTGGGGAGCGTCGGCGCGGCCTGACGTCTGCGGCACTGGCTTCTCGTGCTAATGCCATGCCGTTGCTGTCGGAAGATGCATCGACGACGGGCCGGGTCGTGCAGAGCATCCTGGAACTCATCGTCGATCGCCGCACCAGCGCAACAGAGCTCCGCGAGGCGTTGGCCGTTCAGGCTGGCCGCGCCCGGAGCGCGACAAAGTTCCTTCTTTGGTTGACGCATCAGCTGCGCGTTTCGACAGGGGGCAGCCCTGTCACGCCTGCGTTGAACCTCCTGTCCTGGGGCAGCTGCCGCGATCTGGCCTCCGCTTGGCCCTCAAGCTGCCCCCCGCCTGGCTTTGTGCACACGGCCCCGGAGTGGTTAGACTGCCTCGTCGATGCCGGACTCCGCGTTGCCCGACACGGCGATGGCATCGACGACCCGGCTGCGTCGGTGGTGCATCGGGTGCTCGGCGCAGGGCCGTCAGCGGCCAACGCCATGGGCCAGGCGCTACGCGATTGGCTCCACGCCTTGCCCGTGTGGGACGAACATGAGACCGCCATGAGGTACTGTGCGATAGATAAAATCGGTGATGAGCTGTCCCATTCGCGGACGGCAGGCGGAGGCGCACAGGGTGACCCCCTGCGATTCGTCGCCACGCCACTGCGGCACCGGCACCACTTGCTGAGGGTGCTCGCCATTGTCTGCCAGCCTTGGCCGGGGTCGCAGCTGCGGCGACTCTTCGTGGACGCCGCGGCTTCCCCGGTGCCCACTGTTCTTCACGTCGCCGCGTCTGCGACCGCAAAGGTGTCTCCGGCTCCGTCGACGCCGAGCACCGACGTGCAGACGATGCCCTTGTCCCCGGCCATGAGCGTCATGGCGGCTACGCCAGCCAGCAGCAGCGGCGTGCGAAAGAAGGCCGCTGGTTCATCCATCGCCCTGTTCGCTGCACGCACGCAAGTGATCCCGACGCGAAGCGCCACCAGCACAGTCTCGGTCCAACGCAACTGCGGTGACAAGGCTGCCGCGGCAGCCGAAACCGTCCCATCGCCTGAGGTGACCCAGAGCCAGGCGCGCTCCCCCGGGACGATCCCACCACCCTGTTCCCGGTCGTTGCTGGATCGCATGGCGGCGATACTCAGAGTCAGTGCGCCTTCCCTCGTGGCCGCGGAGGATCAGAGCAGGGCCGTGGACGCGCTGGCCCAGCGCGGGTCGCTCGTGCGCGCCGCGAGCCTATACCCGACATCGGCCGCCACGGTGCTCGGCAACAGCTTCGCGCCGGCGACGGCGGTGACGTCGGCCCAAGTTGTGGAAGGTGACGACGGATGCGGCCTGCAATTCGACGCCAACAGCGGCGCGGCCACGTTGATCGCCAAGATGCCCTGGCACGCCGACGCCCCTGCCTACGACGAGTTTAGCTGCCCGCCGGTGCCTTACTTCGAGGTGGCGATCGACCTGGAAGTCGCCCACGCGAGCGCTCCCCTCCCCGCAACAGGCGAGCAGGACAAGCCCCTCGTCGCGTCGCAGCTCGCGATCGGCTTATCCACGAGGTCCGCAAGCGCGCAAGGCCTGCCCACGACGCCAAGTTCCGGGGCGGCGGTGGTCTCCAGCACCGGACGGCTGGTGGTCGACCCCGGCGTGGCCGCCTCGCTACTTCCATCTGAGCTGTTCATGGCGCCGTTTCGCCACGGTGACATTGTCGGCTGCGGGCTGATGCGCGCGGAGGGCATGGTCTTCTTCACATGCAACGGCGCCTTCGCCGGCGTCGCCGCGTGCGGTTTGTCCGGAGGGACGGTCTATCCGTGTGTGGCCGCCGACGCCACCAAGTCCGCCGCCGTCCTGAAGCTGCTGGCCAATTTTGGACGGCGGCCGTTCGCATTCGACTTCCGACGGCTCCATCCCTCCTGCCGGAAGGCATGCTCGTCAATTGTGACCGGGTACGATGCGATGATGTCCGTCCTGTCCACGTTGCATTACCTCGCCGGGGTCGCCTGTGAGCAGGTCGAGCAACTGCCCACACGCTTGAGCATCGGGGACTTGGAGGATGCCTCTGGGCTTTCGGCCTTCATCGACCACATGACGGCGGCGGTGACCGGCGCCGCGTACTTCTTTACAGACCTCGCCGCGATGGCGGCGTCCGATCCATCCCACAGAAGCCCGCTCGCCGTCTGGCTGCTCACGAAGAAACTGTGGAGCCCGGTCCACGCCATTCTGCGCGTGCTGTGCCTCCACGCCGCCCCGTCCGTCCATTGCACCGACAGCACGCGCGATCAGCTTGCGCGCTGCGCGGTGTTCCTTTGTAGCCCCGGCAGGCGCTTTTCCGACTCGCTCCGCTTGACCGGGGTCGAGTTGCTCAGGGTGCTTGCCAAGGCCGCAGCCAGCGGTCAGCGGCTCGCGGTGTTGTGCACCGAGCGGGACCAATCTGGTGGCCCCGGAGTGGTCGACGAACTCAGCAATGCGGTCGTCCATTCGTACAGTAACACCATGCTGTGCCCACCGCTCAACGACATGGTCTGGGCGACGAGCCGTGGGGATGCGACAGCGCCAGGCCGCGTGGTCAAAGGCCCCGGTGCGGTGACGACCGCGGCGTCGTTGCCCGCGCGCGGCATGTACCGGATTGGGTTCGAGATCACGAAGCGCCAGGCGCGGCGCGCCAAGGGGGAGAGCCTCGGCGGCTACTACTTTGTGGGGTTTCGAACGAAAAACGCCGGTGCCCTGCTGCTGGCAGCCGGGTCCCTGACGGCCGCACAGTTATCATCGACCCGGCAGTTCTACGTGCTGCAGGATGTGGATGACAGTGACCAGGTGGCTCTGCTTTCAATGCCGCAAGGGACGTTTCCACTGAACGCACACGGCCGCGTATTCGGCGATGGCGAGGTGGTGTGGTTCGACGTGGACCTGGATGGGGGCACGATCACGGCTTACCGCGACCAAACACGTCTCGGTGTCGTATTTCGCGGCGTTCCTTCCGAACCGCTTTATCCCTTCGCCATGATGCACAACGATGACGCGCAGTGCAAATTGCACCTGCAAACCGCGGATGGCGGTATGGGCAACGTCGCCAACCTTGTCGTTCCGAGCGCGATGGTGGAAACACTGCTTCACTTGCGCGCCATCCCGGCCCTCGCCAGCCACGCCAACAACTTGATTGCTGCTGCAGTCGAGAGCACCGCCACCGCGGAAAGCGGTGTTCTCGCGGCACTGGCACTGCTGCAGATGCTCGGAAGTCAGCCCGTGTATGCACAATGTCACTACGTCCCCCGAAGCTCAACTTCGGCGCCCGACACTAATAGTTCGGCGAATCGTCGGCTTGTGCGAATTCACGATGTCGCGCAAGGCGGCGCTCGGCTCGTCGTTTTCGACGACGACAGCGAGGAACAAGACCTGTACGCCGTGGATGCATCGTGCGTGCAGCCGCTGCCGCTCGACGCCCTGCCTCACGGCCTTGTCCACTCCGAGGAGGCGTCGCGTACCGTCACCATGCTAGTCCGAGCGCTGAACACGATCGTGCACACCTCCTCCGCACTCATTCCTGTTGCCCAAGCCGAGACGGACCTCCGCGCCGACCTTCGCGACGAGGAGCACGAAGGGCGCCTGCTGCTGCAGGAGCAGTTTGCCGTGCAGCTCGCCGCCGACGACAAGAACGAGGCGGATCCCGATGCGCCGCTCCTCGGCGGCTTTGATCGACGGCACTGCAGCAGCAACATCCTGTGGCCCCATCGCTCCGTGGCGGTGTGCGACCGCGGCGCGGCCAGCGGATTTGTGCGATTGGTGTCCGCCGATGCGCACCGCGTCGCGTTCCGGTTGATGAGCGGCGGCGCCATCGGTTCGCCGATGCCCAACGTGCGCGTCACCGTGATCCGGCCAGCGCCTAAATCCGTGTCTCTGCCTGCAACGGACAACGCCGCGCTCGTGACGATGACCGGAGACTACATTTGGCTGGAGAGAACCGATGCCGCGGTCGTGGTGCTCCATGGGCATTTGGACGATGGCAGTGACGCGGTCGCCATCGACACCGTCGCAGTTGAGGCGCCGTCCGCCCGCACGGTTGCAACCAATTACCTCGCAGCCGACATTGAATTACCGCCCGACTCCGCTGTTGTTTGCATCTTGATGCCGTGCGTCACGGGTCGATCGGCGCTGCGTCCCCAACGTGGGGCTCTGCCTGTCCTGAGCAACGCAATCTCCCATTCTGAATGGAGTCGCCTCACGTGCACCTCCTGTGCCAGAGCCGCGGTCGCGGCCAGCTCAAGCACCAGCTGGTATCGGTCCGTGTCGGATACTGTTTGGCTTTGTGCGCACTGCTTTGATGACTGGCACGCGCCCCAGCGACTGTTCCACGAGGTCGCTCGTGATGCAGACACCGCCAACAACCGATCGGGGGGTGCTGCTGCGGCAGCTGCCTTTACGGCGACCCCGTGGCTCTTGTCGTGCTACGCGCCGCGGAGCGTGGCGGTTGGCAGCCAAGTCGCCTTCGAGGACGGTGACACCATGACGTGGGACACCCGCCGGGGCGTGCAGGCGAGACGGAGCGGCCGCTTCATGGTAGCGACGACCGACGCCGCCGTCGCGATGTCCGAAGCGGTGTCGGTAGGTGACTTCTCGACGGCGACGTTGTGCATCGGCTCCATCGTGTCATGCCCGGGAGACGACTTTAGCTCGCCAAGCATGTCAAAGTTGATGTGGCAGACGGAGCGAGGAGCTCGCGAGTCGACAGACCTCGGTCCAACCTATGCCCGCGAAGTCGCCGTTACTGCGCAGTCATTGGCACCGTCTGGTCGGCACCTCATCAAACTCGCGATTCAGCACAAGCTTAACGCAAACGCGGCTGCGCAAACGCCGAATCCGGCGACCTACTTCGTTGGTGTCACCGTGGATCGCGGAGTCAAACAGCGTGCTCAACTACGGTCGACGCCCGGCAGTCACGCAGCCCCCGGCAGCGAGCTCGAGCACATCGGCTACTGGGGTGACAGTCCCAACGCGCCCTTCAAGTGGTCGGCAGCGATGACGCTGTGGCTACTCGTCAGTTTTCAGGACGACTGGATCGCCGTCGCCCCCGATGCAGCGCGCTTGATTTCGTTAGTCGAGGAGGAGCCAAGGGCCGAAGCAACGTGCTTCGTGCGGCATGGCATTCCTCGGCATTCCTCGTCCCTCTTCGTGTGCGTCGCCGTCGGGTGTAACTCAACCGTCACCATCGATTCGTGCGTCAGCAGTTGCGACCCGTTTCGCTTTCCTCGCACCAATGTCCCTCCGGCGGTGGGCCTGCTCCCCTCCGCGTTAGCGCTGTCCGCGGAATGCGGCTCCCTCGAGGCGTGCGCCAAGGCGGGTGGCTATGTGTTTCTGCTTTTTCCTTTGCCCCATGGAGAGTTCGGCCGCACCGATGGGCAGCGTGCGGGTGACGACGACGGAGACGGGGGTTTCGCCGTCGTCCGTGCGAAGGAACGTGTCACCGTGGAAATCGACCACCCGAGCTCCTTGCAATCCGAGGGCACGCCGAAACGGCTGAATTTCCGCCGAGACGGTGTCGTGGTGAGAAGCTTCGACTTGCCTTCCTTCTTGGACGACACTGCTGCTGTGCGGCTCGTGGTCTGGCTGCCCCACGCGTCATGGTATGCCGGGTTCGACTCGTCTCACGCGCCGCTGCGGTTCGGCGAAGTTTTGTCGGTCATTGACGACAGCCGATTCTTCGCGCGGTTCGGCGCGTCCAAGGATGCCCTGCCGTTTGTGGTCCGGCGCAGTCAAGTGCGTACCGTGCTGTCACGCCGTACGCTCCCAGGACTGCTGTCCGATCAATCGCCCGTCGCCGTGATTCTCCCTGGCCAAAGAATTCCTTTGCGTGGTCGCGTGAAGTTGCCTGTCCCGGCTCCCGACACCTCTGCAGCGTCGTCCATGGCCGCTCCCCTGATCAAGGTTGTGCTTTACGGCTCCGGCGCCATCGTGGAATGCCCCCTTGACGACATCGTGGACACGGCGATGGAGGATCGCGAAAGTCAACCGCGGGCGATCCGAGCGCCCATGACAGTGCCCATCCGCGTGTGTGATCAGCAATTCCGAGTTGGTCGACGGTTCCGTCAGACTGGCGCCGCGAGTTACCATGGCCTGGTGTTCGACGTCGCCGCGAGGCAGCGAGTGGAACTCGCCGCTGTCAGTTTTGTTTCCCAAATTAGCGCGGCGCGTCGCGTGCGGGTGTTCTATCGCCGAGGGACGGCGAAAGGACATGAACGAGATGCCGCCGCGTGGCTCCCAATTCTTGACGCGACGAAGCAGCTGACCCAAAACAAGGAAGTCGAAATCACCTTCGGTAGTGGTCCGCTCGTACTGCTGCCCGATGAGGTCCTCGGATTGTATTTGCACGTGGATCACTCCAGCGGCGTCAATTTTTACGCCGAGGATGACGGCTGCCGGGGGCCAGTCGGTGAGGCGATCGACGACGACGGCACGATATCGGTCGCGATGGGGTTTCGTCTCGAGGCAAGCCATCCCTTTCAGGACGTGGGCAAGCCAGCGCGCGGATTCAAGGGCACGTTGCGCTATCATTCGACGAGCGCATTTGTCCCCGCGTCGCTCGGCGAAGTGCCGCCTCCCGCGACGCCACCCGAGTCCCGCCCGACCCAGTCCACCCTTGTGGTGTCGTGGCCGCGGTCGACGGCGGCACAACCCCTGCCCCACTCGAGCACGGCGACGATCGTGATCCGCACGTCTCGCTTGCCGTTTCGGATCGCCCGCCTGCGGCTGAAGCTGCGAGGTGGGAGTCTTCATGGGCAGGTCGCAGACCTCTCGAAGCCGGTCCACGTTGCCACCTACTGGCGTGAAGGCGCCTATGCCGATGCCCTTTCACCGCAGAACTCGTCCTGGTGCGGCAACGGGACTTACCTGCCCGACTCGGCGGGCGTCGTCAGCATCCGCGTCGACCTGGATTGCTGCGATGCCGTGGTATCGCTCTGTGTCGCGTGCACGACGCCGGGCACCACGATCACCACGCCACCCGAAGGAACCGTGTCCCGAAGTGGCGACGTGACCGTTAACAACCTGTTCGGCACCTTGGAGTGCTTCGCCCTCACATCCACCATGATGAATGTCAGCCACGACACACGCGTGTTTTCCGTCGGCGCCGCTATGGGCCAGGGCGGGACGGCGAGCTACAATGGCATCATGTTCGACATCCAAACGTCAGGCGACCTCACGCTTCACGAAGTGTATTGCGTGGCCCAGTCGACGTCCGCCAATGTCACCTGTAAGGTGTTTGTCCGAGAAGGCGGCATGGAGGGGGTCGAGCGCTCCGCCGACCGATGGCGCGAGGTATGTTCCACGATACTGAATCTCACGGACGGAGAGTCGTTTTCACCTGGTATCGTGAATCTTGCGTGCCGCGCCGGCGTGCGCTATGGAATCTTCGTCAACACCGGCTCGTCGACGGGCGTGCGGTTCTTCAATCACAGCGATGGTCCGATCGGACCGCTACTGTCCCTTTTCGACGACGACGGCATGGTGAAGGTGTTTGTGGGCCGGAAAAGCGAACACGCCACCCCATTTGCCGAAGTACCGCCCGATCCACGCGGTTTTCGAGGGCGACTTGTCTACACCCCCATCGGAGGCAATCGGAGGAGGGCGGCGGCATCCACGACCGCCTGGCAGCACCGGTCAGTGTCAGGAGGCGGCCGTCGTGCCGACGACCCAGATGCATCCGAGCACGGAACCATCACCCAGGCGGCCCTCGCCGTGCCACTGTGGCAGGCGGTGCTCGCGGAGGCTACGCTCGCCGCGCTGCACCAGCAGCTTACCGAGGTCGTCAACGTGATCCCCCCGCGCCGTCTGCAACGCATCGTGGCCCCAATCGTGTCCACGCTCGTCCAACTGGCGGTGCCCGGTGAACACTGCCGAATCCGGAGTCCCGTGGCGTTTCAACTTGGCCTTGCGAACGAGCTGCGACAGGTTCTCGCATCGACCTTTGGCGCGCCGACAGCGCAGATGACGCTCGGCTTTCCGGCGACGTCGATGTCGACGGGATCGCCGCAAGCGGTGCAAAGGCTGTTTTGTTGCGCGTGCGA
>ERZ1292630.1120-Hain-H41-02um-R3-1120-length-27030-cov-14_pt1 | contig 18994 bp, 18 predicted proteins | sample MGYA00564408_ERZ1292630 | MGnify/ENA primary metagenome ERZ1292630 (study PRJEB36523, sample SAMEA6512641) | groundwater metagenome | collected 2019-01-08 | study: AquaDiva: Metagenomics assemblies of 32 groundwater samples
GAACCTTTTTTCAATGCTTGCATACTGAGATGGTAATTTAGCCATAAAGCCTCCTTTGTTTTTATGAGTACAGATATTTTTTATCAGTTACCAACAGAAAATGCAAGAAGATTCTATGGGCGTGTTTTTCAGTTGAAAAGTCTGTCTGCAAGTATTATCCTTGCTTGAGAGTTGAAGGCTGAGAGCTCGAATGAAAGGATTCCTGGCCCATTATTGACAAGAATTGCTGAATATGACATAGTAGCTACAAATATAGCCACGTGGAGGAGTATAATGAAATTTGCTAATGTCAGAGAACTTAAAAACAAGACGTCCGAAATATTGAGAAATGCAGAAAAAGAAGCTGTGATTATCACATCTAATGGTAAGCCGCGGGCAATTGTCACCGCAATTTCGGAGGAGGACTTTGAGGACTACCTTCTCGAAAAAAGCGCTGCTCTTCATGACATGCTTGCAGAAGCGCAGGCAGAGTATCATAGCAAGGGCGGTGTAACTCTGGAGGATTACCTGTCAAAAAGGAAAAAGAAGAGTGGATAAGTTTCATATCGTCCTTTCACCCAATGCGAGTAAAGACCTTGACAGCTTCAGTGACAGTGTTTGTGAGAAGATTGTCCTTGCATTGCAGACACTCAAGGACAACCCTTTCCCCAGAGGAAAACTGATCAAAAAAATCCAAGGAACGAAGACGAATTATTACAGGCTCAGGGTGGACAAGTATCGTGTGTTTTATATGCTTGAAGGAAACCGTGCCGTCATTTTGCGAATTCTCGGTAAAAAAGACGTTGAGCGGTTTATCAGAAATCTCAACTGAAAGAAGGCACTTTCTGAATACTGAAAGCTGAGGGCTTAGGTGAAAGAAATTTTTGCCCATAGCGTTGAAGGGAAGCCAAAGAGCGAATGGCAGGGGCGAAAGAAAAATATGGCCGAAAAAGTTTATAATTCTTTCGCAGAGGGAAAGCAATCAAAAGGAGAATGATTGATGGCACGTAGCGCTAAAGAGAAGAAAAACCAAGCAGAAGAACCGCTGGAAAAGAAACTCTGGAAAGCGGCGGACAAGCTGCGGAAGAATATTGAAAAAGACAATCCTTCCTTAAGAGGAGTATTGCCGAAAGTGTTTGCGCAAGAGAAGCTGGACAAGCAAAGCTTGGGCGGGTTGATTGACATGATTGGAAGCGTGGCAATTGGCACTATGGAAGCCCGGAGCAAGGATGTGCTTGGCAAAGTGTATGAATACTTTCTTGGAGAATTTGCGCTGGCTGAAGGCAAAAAGGGTGGACAGTTCTATACCCCGGGCAGTGTTGTTAGGTTGTTGGTCGAAATGCTTGAGCCATACGAAGGACGAGTGTTTGACCCTTGCAACGGGTCCGGCGGTATGTTTGTGCAGAGTGAAAAGTTTGTTGAGGCGCATAGGGATTACTATAAGAAAAAGAAAAACGGGCTGTCTCTCAATCCGGCAGACCGCATCTCAATTTACGGACAGGAGAGCAACCAGACCACCTGGCGTCTTGCAAAGATGAACCTTGCCATCCGTCATATCGACAGCAGTAATGTGAAGTGGAACAACGAAGGGTCATTTCTGAATGACATGCATAAAGACCTGAAAGCGGATTACGTCATTGCCAACCCGCCTTTTAATGACAGTGACTGGAGCGGCGACTTACTTCAAAATGATGCGCGTTGGAGCGTATTGGGTCAAAAACTTCCGCCGCCGCCGAATAACGCAAACTATGCATAGATACAGCACTTCCTTTTTCATCTCGCTCCGACAGGACAGGCAGGCTTTGTATTAGCGAAAGGTTCGCTGACTACAAAAACAAATAATGAAGGCGAGATACGCAAGGCGATGGTGGAAAACGATTTGATAGATTGTATTGTGAATCTGCCGACCAAGTTATTTCTCAATACTCAAATACCCGCGTGCCTCTGGTTTCTAAGCCGCAACAAGAAAAAACGTCATGGCAAGATATTGTTCATAGACGCCCGAAATATGGGTTTTCTAATCAACCGCAGGAATAGGGATTTGGCCGGTGAAGACATCTCACTGATCGCAGGCACCTATCACAACTGGCGTACAGGCGAAGGCGAATATAAAGACGTGTCAGGCTTCTGCAAATCAGCGACGATTGATGAAGTGAAAGCCTTAAACTTCGTCTTGACCCCCGGCAGGTATATCGGTCTTCCAGATGATGAAGATGATTTCAATTTTGCGGAGAGGTTTAATGCTTTGAAGGTAGAGCTGGAAGGGCAGATTGCTGAGGAAGAACTGTTAAATCTTCGAATAAAAGAGAAGCTTTTGCAAATAAAGCTACCATCAAAAAGTGAATAGTTACAAGCTCTCTTGATTGTTATTGCACGATATGCTATAATCGTGCAATAAGAGTTGTGGCAAATGCAAATAATGCAATAGCGATATAACTGGATTAAGAAGATGAAAAGGGAAAATTCAGGTCATTACGTAACGATCAGTACAACAGGTGAAACGGTAAAGGCGTATGTTCCAAACCCCTTGCCGCCTGAATCGCCTTTGCGTATTTCAGCCGCGCTTCGCGGTGAACTTGACATGGCTTTGTTGGCACTGGGAAGGCTCGACAGTGTTTCATCCTATCTGCCTGACGCTAATTTATTGCTGTATCTTTACATCAGAAAAGAGGCGGTGCTTTCATCGCAGATAGAAGGCACACAGTCTACCCTTTCAGACCTTCTGCTTTTTGAGATGGACGCAGTTCCAGGAGTGCCGATTGACGATGTGAAAGAAGTGTCAAGTTATGTTTCGGCGTTGACCTACGGGTTAGACAAAACCCGCTCCGGCTTTCCACTTTCAAACCGTTTATTTAAAGAGATGCACGAAATACTTCTCAGCAGTGGACGCGGCAGTCATAAAAATCCGGGCGAGTTTCGCAGGAGCCAGAATTGGATCGGAGGGGACCGCCCCGGCAATGCAGTCTTTGTGCCCCCGCCTCCCAATGAAGTGCCCAACTGTATGGGAGAGTTGGAGTTGTTTCTGAATAATGAGCGCGGCATAGTCAGCGCTCTTGAAAAAGCCGCGCTTTCTCATATCCAGTTTGAGACTATCCACCCTTTTCTGGATGGAAACGGCAGGCTTGGGAGGCTGTTAATTACGCTTATACTCTGCGTGGAAAAGATCCTGACCGAGCCGCTTCTTTACTTGAGCCTGTATTTCAAAAATCACAGAAATGAATATTATGAACTTCTGCAAAAAGTCAGAATAGACGGAGATTGGGAAAGCTGGTTTGAATTTTTTATTAAAGCAGTGAGTCTCACCGCTGAACAGTCAACCGGCACGGCAAGAAGGCTGGTCCATCTTGCGGATGAAAACAGAAAGCTCATACAGGGCATTGGCCGCGTTGCAGGCTCGGCGCTGATGGTGCATCAAAGCCTGATGGTCCGTCCGTTAACGGATTCGGCCCATTTATGCACAGCCACAGAGTTGGCGCCTAATACCGTAAACAAGGTACTTAAAGCGCTGATTAAGGCCGGGATTGTAGAAGAAGTAACCGGCAGAAACAGAAACAGGATATATGTATACCGCAAGTATCTTGATGTTATGAATGAAGGGATAGAGCCGCTTTAATGGGTGAGTGGAAGGAATATAGGTTTCCTGATTTTGCAGAAATCAATCCACCTGTAAAACTAAATAAAGGTGAACAATATTCCTTTGTAGAAATGAAAGATTTGAGTGACGGACAAAAGTATTGTTTACCCAGTATAGAAAGAAAATTAACCGGCGGCTCTCGTTTCAACGAAGGCGACACTTTATTTGCACGCATTACTCCTTGTCTTGAAAACGGTAAAATATGCCAAGCAAGAGGATTAAAAGGCAGCATAGGCTTTGGCTCAACAGAATTTTTAGTTTTTAGAGGTAAAAACGGAGTCTCAGATAATGACTTTGTTTTTTACCTATCACGTTGGAATGAGGTAAGGGCGTTTGCTGAAATGAATTTCGATGGAACATCCGGCAGACAACGAGTGCCGAAGGATGCCTTTAACAACCTCTTTTTGGATTTACCCGAATTACCCGAACAAAAATCCATCGCCTCTATACTCAGCAGTCTGGATGACAAGATAGACCTGCTACATCGCCAGAACAAAACCTTAGAGGCATTGGCGGAGACGCTGTTCAGACAGTGGTTTGTGCCTGCCTGCCGCGACGTACACGGCGCAGGTAGGGAAGAGGCGGAGGCGGGGTGGGAGTCGGTAAGTCTGTATGATGCAATTGAACTGGTCGGCGGCGGGACGCCGAAGACAGAAGTGGCAGAGTATTGGGATGGAAACATAAAATGGATTTCAGCGAGAGACATTACGCCGAACCATAAGGGATTCATTGCAGAGACTGAGAAAAAAATTACAGAGCTTGGACTGGACAACAGTTCGACGAAAATCCTGTCTAAATATTCCACTGTAATTTCAGCGAGAGGTACAGTTGGTAAATACTGTTTCTTATCTGAAGATATGGCGTTCAGCCAGTCGAATTACGGCATAAAACCAAGATACAAGGATTGTTATTTCTTTACATATTTATTGACAGCCCATTCAGTCGAGGAACTCCAAGCAGCCGCTTACGGGAGCGTATTTGATACCATCACAACCAATACCTTCAAAGAGCATAAAATCACGGTTCCGACGGCGGCTGAGATACAATCATTTGAAGAAAGCATAAGACCATATTTTGAAAAGATGCTTTCAAATTGCACTCAAATCCGTAGCCTCACCCGACTACGCGATACACTTTTGCCGAAGCTGATGAGTGGGGAAGTGAGGGTGGAAAACTAAATAATGCACAACAAAAATGACTTAATCCCCCCTCACGGCGGATACCGCAATCTGAAATCCTATCAGACTGCGGCAATTGTTTATGACGCCACGGTTGTGTTTTGTGACCGCTTTATTGACAGGCGATCGCGCACACATGATCAAATGGTGCAGGCAGCGAGGAGTGGGGTGCAGAACATTGCCGAGGGGAGCATGGCTTCCGCAACTTCTAAAAAGACAGAACTCAAACTGACCGGTGTTGCCCGTGCAAGCCTTGAAGAATTGTTGCTTGACTTTGAAGCTTTTCTCCGTCAGAAGGGCTTGCGCATGTGGGCTAAGGATTCGCCGGAGGCTCTCGCAGTCAGAAAAAAATATTCGTCGGACGAGTCGGACAAGTCTGACAGGTCTGACCCTTACAGCATTAAAACAGCAACTGCTGAGGTTGCAGCGAACACTCTGATTTGTCTGGTCAATCAAGCAAGTTATCTCCTTGGGCGGCAGCTTCAGAGGCTTGAACAACAATTCCTCACTGAGGGCGGCTTCACAGAAAGGCTCTATCAGGCGCGAAGCCAGGCGAGAAAAATGAAATGAGCAAGATAACCGAAAGCGACATAGAGCTTTTCACCATCGAAGAACTCGAAAAAATAGGCTATCAATACCTTCACGGCCCAGACATTTCATGTGATGGGCTATTTGCTGAAAGACAATCTTACGGCGATATAATCCTCGTGGGCAGACTCAGAACTGCTATTCAAAAACTTAACCCTGATATTCCTGCGGATGCACAGGAGCAGGCTGTGCAGAAAGTTCTGCGTATTTATTCGCCAGACGTGTTGCACAACAATGAAACTTTCCACCAATTATTAATCGAGAAAGTAAAGATACCTTATCAGCAGGACGGCTATGAAAGAAGCTATGAAGTCGCGTTGATTGATTTCAGTCATCCGTCCAACAATGAATTTTTAGCTGTCAATCAATACACAATCATTGAGAACAATCAAAACAAGCGGCCAGATATTTTGCTCTTTATCAACGGCATTCCGTTAGTGGTGATTGAATTGAAAAATGCTGCGGATGAAAACGCGACCATAAGGAAAGCCTTTGATCAGATTCAAACCTACAAAGCCACTATTCCGGGTCTGTTTACATTCAACGCTGTTTGTGTAATTTCAGATGGAATGGAATGCAGGGCAGGAAGCATTTCGGCGGGGTACAGCCGTTATATGATATGGCCTGTCTGCGTGCGGACACGCACAGGCAGAAAAAGGGCAGGCAGTTATTATATGTATGTAATAGAATGTGATAATGGCAATTACTACATAGGTCAAACATCGGATATCGAAAAAAGATGGGAAGAACATACAACCGGGAACGCTGCGAAATGGACAAAATCATATAAGCCGGTAAAAATCATTCATTATGAAGAATTAAATACAAGAGAGGAAGCTGTTAAAAGAGAAAGTGATTTAAAAACAGGTTTTGGGAGAAAATGGATTAAGCGAGAAATAGCTGCCGGTAGAAACAACGAATATTTTTTAGGCCAAGATGAACCACAAATAGCGTCAAGGTTTATTCCACAGTTAGAAACTTTGATAAAAGGAATGTTAACCCCGGCCACATTGTTAGACCTTGTCCGCAACTTCATCGTATTTGAGAAATCAAAGAAAGAAGACCTCAAGACAGGCATCATACATATTGAGACTGAAAAGAAACTTGCAGCTTACCATTAATATTATGCAGTGAATAAGGCGGTGGAAAGCACACTTAAAGCAGCTTCCGCTAGCGGAAACCACAAGGGCGGTGTTGTGTGGCATACGCAGGGCAGCGGCAAATCCATCTCTATGGTTTTTTATACAGGCAAACTGGTACTGAGCCTTAACAATCCTACTGTTGTTGTTATCACAGACCGCAATGATTTGGACGACCAGTTGTTCGAGACCTTTGCATCTTCAAAACAATTGCTCAGACAAGAGCCGGTACAGGCAAAAGACAGGGCGCATTTGAAAGAACTTTTGAATGTGGCTTCCGGCGGGATCGTGTTTACCACCATTCAGAAATTTCTGCCGGAGGCTGGCAGGGCGGAATATGACCGGCTCTCAGACAGAACTAATATAGTTGTTATTGCTGACGAAGCCCATAGGACTCAATACGGTTTTGAAGCAGTAACCAAAGATGTAAAAGATAAAGAAACAAAGGAAGTAATCGGCAAACGTATAGCTTACGGCTTTGCCAAATATATGAGAGATGCCCTTCCGAAGGCGACATATATTGGATTTACAGGCACTCCTATTGAAAAAGATGACATCAATACCCCGGCAGTATTTGGGCAGTACGTTGACATATACGATATTTCACAATCAGTTGCTGATGGCGCGACTGTTAAGATTTACTACGAAAGCCGCTTAGCCAAGGTCAATCTGGATGAAGAAGGCAGGCGTTTAATCAAGGAGTTTGATAAAGAACTTGAAGAAGATGAAGAAATAACCGACAAGCAAAGAGCCAAAGCCAAGTGGGCAAAACTTGAAGCGATTGTAGGGAATCAGAAAAGGGTAAAAAACTTGGCTAAGGATATTGTAACCCACTTTGAGCAGCGGCAGGCTGTATTTGACGGCAAGGGGATGATAGTTGCCATGAGCAGAAGGATTGCTGTTGACCTTTACAATGAAATCATCAAGCTGAGACCTGACTGGCATAATGACGACCTGACCAAAGGAGTAATCAAAGTTGTAATGACTGCATCAAGCAGCGACGGCCCTGTAATGCAGAAGCAGCATACCACTAAAGCTCAACGCAAGACTTTATCCGATAGGATGAAAGACCCGGCTGATATTATGAAGCTGGTCATTGTGCGGGACATGTGGCTTACAGGGTTTGATGTGCCATGTTTGCATACGCTATATATTGACAAGCCTATGAGAGGCCACACCCTGATGCAGGCGATAGCAAGAGTTAACAGGATATTTAAAGATAAGCCCGGCGGATTAGTTGTTGATTATTTGGGTATTGCATCAGACCTTAAAAAAGCATTGTCCTTCTATTCTGATTCAGGCGGAAAAGGCGACCCAGCAGAGACACAAGAAAAAGCTGTTGCAGCGATGGTGGAGAAGTTGGAAGTAGTGCGCCAGCTTTTCTTTGAAGAGAGCAAGACAAAAGAAGCCATTCGTATTGCAGAACCCGCTGCTTATTATGAAGATTATCCGGGGACAGGTTTTAATTATAAACGTTTCTTCTCAGCATCCCATAAAGAAAAGCTGTCCATCATCTTACAGGCAGAGGAACATATCTTAGGTTTGGAAGACGGCAAGAACCGTTTTATCCGGGAGGTAACATTACTCAGTCAGGCTTTTGTGCTTTCCATACCGCACGAAAAGGCATTAGCTGTTAAAGATGAAGTCGCGTTCTTTCAGGCAATAAAAGCGCGGCTGGTTAAGTTTATCGGCGGCGGCACAGGCAGGCCTGATATAGATATTGAAACAGCCATAAAGCAGATAGTTGATGAGGCATTGAGTTCTGACAAGGTCATTGATATTTTTGATGCAGCCGGTATTAAAAAACCGGAAATATCTATTCTGTCAGAAGACTTCTTGTTGGAAATAAAGGGAATGAAACACCAGAACCTTGCGCTCGAACTATTGAAGAAAATATTAAATGATGAAATCCGAACCCGTTCAAAGACCAATCTGGTAAAAGGCAGGGCATTGCTTGAAATGCTTGAAACAGCTATCAAGAAATATAATAATGGCTTGCTTACAACAGCAGAAATTATACAGTTCTTAGTTGATGAAGTCGCCAAGAAAATCAGAGAGCACGATGAAAGAGAAAAGAAGCTGAACTTATCCAAGGAAGAGCTGGCTTTCTATGATGCGCTTGCGGAAAACAAGTCGGCGGTTGAAGTCCTGGGCGATGAAAAACTGAGAATCATTGCGATTGAAGTGGCAGAGAAGGTAAAGGCCAATGCAACTATAGATTGGACAATTCGGGAAAGTGCAAGAGCAAAGCTGATGGTTTTAGTGAAAAGAACATTAACCAAATACGGGTATCCACCGGACATGCAGCAAAAGGCGATTGATACAGTCTTGAAGCAAGCAGAGTTGTTGGCGGATTATTTTGTAAACGCCTAATATAAAATTCTGCCACAGATACCGCGAGGATGGAAGCCTTGAAAAAATTCCCGTCTTTTCACTTGCTTCCCGCGAGGAGTGAAACGAACTATTAAGGATTCCTTACAAGTTGAAAGGAGCCGTCGCGCCCCGCGTGGGCGCGTGGATTGAAACATTTACCGTCTTCTCCTTCATGCAATAAATTGTAAATATCTTGTAAAATGTAAATAAATCTTGTAAATTATTGTTGGAGGTGATGGAGATGGAAAGCACGGTTACAGTGAGGGGACAGACGGCGATCCCTGTGGCGATTCGCAGAAGGTATAACATTAAGCAGAAAACAAAGCTGGAATGGATTGATGATGGACATACCATAACTGTTATGCCTATTCCGAAAGACCCTATTCAAGCGCTTAAGGGAAAATTCAAGGATGCAGACCTCCTAAGGGCGCTTCTGAAATCAAGAAGAGAGGAACGGAAGCGTGGCTAAGAATTATGTGCTGGATACATCTGCATTGTTTGCCCTTACCAAAGGAGAGGATGGCAGCGACACGGTCGAGAACATTTTAAATTCAGCCAGAAAAGGGAAAGACACTGTTTATATCTCTTTTATGACTTTTATGGAACTCTACTATGTCACATGGCAGGAAAAGGGCGAGGATGCTGCTAAGGAACTGATTATACTGGCCAAATCATTGCCTGTTCACAGGGTAGATCCAACAGAGAGGATTACCTTGTCGGCAGGCAGGCTTAAGGCAAATCACAGGCTTTCGGTGGCTGATGCCTTTATAGCGGCAACAGCAATTGATAAAGGCGCTATCCTTGTTCACAAAGACCCTGAACTTGAAGTTATATCAAAATACACAGAAACCATCGCATTGCCGTATAAATAATAAAGGAAGTGAATTTGCGGTTGTTCTTCTTTATAATTTTGCCGATTCATTTGAGTCCCTCTCGTCAGAAAAGAAAATCTGGATATATATATCCATCTTTCACCAACCGGACGCTTATTGACAAGGCTTTCCCATTTCCTTACTATAAAGGTAAGGAAGTCATTCCTTACAAGGAGGTATTTATGTTGACTGCAAAGGTTACATCTAAAGGGCAGATAACCATCCCCAAAGAAGTAAGGGATAAGCTTGGCATTCAGCCAGGGGAAAGCCTTGGTTTTGAGAGGGAAGGCGGCGTATTTTATATCAAGAAGACTCTGAAGAAATCTCCCTTTGACAAGTGGGTCGGCAGGCTTAAGGCGCGCAGAGGGCACAAGACTGATGAAATAATTGATGATTTGAGGGGGAGATGATAACTGCGGTTGATACCAATGTCCTGCTTGATATACTTATCCCTGATGAGAGTCATTTTCAAAAGTCTAAGGGGCTGCTTGACGAACATGTGCAGAAAGGGCAACTGATTGTATGTGAGATTGTATATGCTGAACTTGCCTTGCAGTTTTCATCCGAAAAAGAATTAAAGGAATTTCTTTCGGACACCGGCATCAGGCTTGTACATTCTACTGTGGAAATACTGTACGTGGCCGGCGAGCGGTGGAAAGTTTATGCAAGAAATAAAAAACAGGCTTTGCAGTGCCCGCAGTGCGGGACAAGTGCGAGTATCACCTGCCATAGATGTCATTCTCCCATCACAGTCAGGCAGCATATTCTTGGCGATTTTATCATAGGCGCTCACGCCCTTCATCATGCTGAACTGCTTCTTTCACGGGATCGGGGGGTTTACAGGACATATTTTAAAGATTTAAAAGTCGTTTGAAAACGGCCTATAAATGCTAAAAATAGAATCAACAATATGTCTTTCAAACCTTTTATAATATCCCATGCTTATACTCGGAATAGATACCTCGTGTGATGACACTGCGGCCTCGGTTGTTTCCAACTCGTCGGATTCGCCCAAAGGCGAAGAAGACGGTACAAGGATAATCTCCAATATCGTATCGGGCCAGACAGATATTCATACTAAATATGGAGGCATAGTCCCTGAGCTTGCATCACGCAGGCATATTGAAATGATATGGCCTGTTGTGGATGAGGCATTGAAGGCTGCGGATATTAGACTCGAAGACCTCTCAGCAATTGCTGTATGTCACGGTCCTGGTTTGATCGGCTCTCTACTTGTGGGATGCTCTTTTGCAAAGGCATTATGCTTTTCTAAAAATCTACCTTTGGTTGCAGTTAACCATCTTGAAGGCCATGTCTTTTCAGCTTTTCTTGAAGAGCCGCGTCCGGAGTTCCCGTTCATATCGCTGGTGGCATCAGGAGGGCATACAAGCCTTTATCGTGTGGACGGCTTTGGAAGATATACGGAACTCGGCAGGACAAGGGATGACGCTGCAGGCGAGGCTTATGACAAGGTCTCAAAGCTTCTGGGCCTTGGTTATCCCGGAGGGCCTGTTATAGATAACCTCGCAAAGGATGGAAATCCGGAGGCAATAAATTTTCCCCGTGCATATCTGCCTGAAAGTTTTGATTTCAGTTTCAGCGGAGTGAAAACAGCAGTGCTTCATTATCTCAGAAAGGAAGAGCGGAAGGTAGCACCCCCCCAGCCCCCCCTTGGTAAGGGGGGGATTGAAGAGGCAGTATCTTCCAGCCTTCAAGCCTTCCAAACTTCCGAGCTTGTCAGGGACATTGCCGCATCATTTCAGGCATGTGTTATAGACGTCCTGGTGAGAAAAACAGAATGGGCGATAAGAAAAGAAGGCATAAGGCGGGTGACTCTATCAGGCGGTGTCTCCGCAAATAGTGAACTCAGGAGAAGGATGAAAAAGATGGGAGAAGAAAGAGAGGTCGAAATATTTATACCTTCTGTTTCTTTATGCACTGATAATGCTGCCATGATTGCAGCAGCAGGCTTTCATTATTTTAATGCCGGTAGATTTGCAGGGATGGACTTGAATCCAAAGGCGTATCTGCCGTTGTAACAGCTTGTTGAAAAACTTGCCACATGTCATTGCGAGGAGTCCCGAAAGCTTTCGGGGCGACGAAGCAATCTCTAACCCGTTGATTTTATTAAATGCGAGATTGCCACGCTTCGCTCGCAATGACAGAAAAAAGACTTTTTCAACAGCCTCCTACCTAATGCTATATCCTGTCTTTTTAGGTGGATCTTTTCCTGAAAACCATAAGCCCAATAATCGCGCCCACAAACATCAATATGCTTATCCCCTGAGAAATTGAGATATTGCCAACAAGAAATCCTCTTGCCTCGTCTCCCCTGAAGAATTCTACTGTAAATCTTATAACAGAGTAAGTGAGAAGGTATGTCCAGAAGAGCTGGCCTTTGAATGACTGATGTTTTCTTAATGTAATAAGTACGAGAAAATTCATGAACTCGCCTGCAGATTCATAGAGCTGTGCAGGATGCAAAGGTATGCCTGTCGGCGCAAGGCATTCAGGGTCTGAAAAGGTTACTGCCAGCGGATGCCCCTCTGCATGTTTTCCGTAGCAGCATCCTGCTGTGAAGCACCCGAGCCTTCCGATTGCATGAGCAATTGCCAGTGACGGGGCAAAGATATCTGCGGTATTCCAGAGGTCAAGGCCTTTTTTTCTTATGAACCAGATGGCTGTCGGAATGGCAAATATAACGCCTCCGTAAAAGACGAGCCCGCCTTCCCATATCTTGAATATGTCCAGTGGATGGTTAAGATAATGCCCCGCGTTTACGAACACGAAGAAAAGTCTTGAACCAATAATTGCGGCAAGCAGCATATAAAAGCCGAGGTCAACGATTTTATCAGGCTCAATCAGCTGTTTTTTTGCCTGTTTAACAGCGAGCGCAATCCCAAGCAAAAAACCGGACGCAATCATAACGCCATAGGTGTGTATAGTCAACGGCCCTATCTTAATCAGTATTGGATGCATACAGTGTTCTCTTTTTTAAAAGTAAAATGCAGGAGGGGATTATCTTTGAGCGGTTTTATTTTGCCGATATTCCGACAACCCCCTGAGTCCCCCTTTGTTAAGGGGGAATTAAGGGGGTTGTGAGGCAAAATTCCTCTTCGCCTCGGCGAATCCGCCTGAGGCGGAGGAGTCATTTGTCGAAGACCGAGAATGAGCGAAAAGGTGATCCCCTCCTGTATTGTTTCAATTTTGTGTTTTATGTAATTTGTTTTCACTTGTTTCATGTCTATTTGGAAACAATTTTATGAAAATAATTCCAATCCCGATTGTGAGCGCTGAATCTGCAACATTAAATGCAGGCCAGTGCAACCTGCCGGCAAAAACATCTATAAAATCTACAACAGAACCGCGAAAAATTCTGTCAAGCAGATTGCCGGTTGCGCCTCCGAGGATAAGGGAGAGGCTGAAGCGGTCTTCCCTGCCTTTTATGAGCATGTAAAATATAAATGCAATTGCTGCTACGGATATTATTATGAATATGTTGTTCCCGATGTCTCTGAACATGCCAAAGGCAGAGCCGGTGTTCCTTACATTTACGAGATTAAGAAAGGGCAGTATCTCTAGGGTACTGAACGGGCTTATGAAATTATTTACAAGATATTTTGTTGCCTGATCCAGGATTACGGTCAGAAGCGCCAGGGCAATATATGACTTTTTCATTTGATGACATTATAACATCTCCGGCACAACTCCGGGGCATCGCCGAAGGTTCCGACAGAAGTGCTCCAGTTCCAGCAGCGCTCGCATTTCCAGCCTTCTGCTTTTTCTACGATAACAGACATGCCTTTTATATCTTCGCTTTCATAGGCCCCGTCCACTTTGCCTGATGCCGGCTTTATATCAGCGCCTGATACGATGAATAAGGTTGGAAGGAACTCTTTATATCCGCTTAAGAGATTAAACTCATTTTCAGGAAGATAAAGCATAATCTTTGCCTCGAGTGCATTTCCTATAAACTTGTCCTGCCTTTTGATTTCAAGGGCCTTATTAACATCGTTTCTTATTGTTATAAACTTTTCCCATTTCTCTTCAAGCGCAGTATCAAGGAATTTATCATCCGCTGCCGGGAATGCCGAAAGGAAAACGCTTTCTTCCCTGTCGCCTGAGATATTCTTCCATATCTCTTCTGCTGTGAAAGAGATGACCGGAGACATAAGCTTTGTCATAGTTACAAGTATATTATTCAGTACCCACTGCGCAGCCCTTCTTTCTTTTGAATCCGGCTTGAAGGTATACAGCCTGTCCTTGAGGATATCAAGATAGAAAGAACTCATATCAACTATGCAAAAGTTGTGCAGAAGATGATAGACCTCATGGAAGGCATAGTTCTCATAAGCAGACGAAATCTTTTTTATAAGCTGCTGGAGCCTTGACATCGCCCACCTGTCTATCTCCAGAAGGTCCTTGCTGTAATCCTTTTCGTCAAAGTCATGCAGGTTGCCAAGGAGGAATCTTGCAGTGTTTCTGATTTTTCTGTATGCCTCTGTCAATCTGTCTATTATCTCTTTTGATATCCTTATGTCATCCCTGTAATCCTCAGCAGACACCCATAGCCTTAATATTTCAGCGCCGCTTGTTTTTATGATCTCCTGCGGTGCAACAACATTCCCAAGGGACTTTGACATCTTCTTGCCAGAGCCGTCCACAACAAAACCATGCGTGAGGACTGTCCTGTAGGGCGAGGTTCCCCTTGTGCCGACGGATGCAAGCAATGAGCTCTGGAACCATCCCCTGTGCTGGTCGCTTCCCTCCAGATACATATCAGCAGGCCATGAAAGTTTTTGGTTTTTCTCCATGACAGCAGCATGGCTTACGCCTGAATCAAACCACACATCAAGAATGTCCATCTCCTTTGAGAATGATGCAGCCTTGCATTTTTTGCATTTATATCCTTCAGGCAAAAAGTCTTCTGCCTTTTTTGAAAACCATATATCAGCCCCGTTTTCTTCAACGGATTTTATTATTGTGTCGAGCACCGAGTCGTCTTTTACAAACTCACCGCAATCTTTGCACCTGATAAGCGTTATCGGCACGCCCCAGGCCCTCTGCCTTGATATGCACCAGTCAGGCCTGCTTGAGACCATGTTGTAGATCCTGTCTCTGCCCCATTTTGGAACCCATTCAACCTTATCAATCTCTTCGAGGCATTTTTTACGAAGGCTGTTATGTTCAACAGAAATGAACCACTGCTCTGTCGCGCGGAATATGACGGGCTTTTTGCAGCGCCAGCAGTGAGGATATGAATGCATCACTTTTTCTTCTTTTATCAGAGCGTTTTTATTTTTTAGGATTTCTATTATCGCTGCATTTGCCTTGAATACAAACTGGCCTTCAAGTTCAGGAACAGCCTTTGTGAATTTCCCTTTATCGTCAACAGGGGCATAGATATCAAGGCCGTATTTCAATCCTGTTTTATAGTCATCTTCGCCATGGCCCGGCGCGATATGGACAATACCGGTTCCCTCTTCAAGGGATACAAACTCTCCCAGAACAGCCCTTGATGTTCTTTGGATGAAGGGATGAAGGACGAACATGCCTTCAAGGCCTTTGCCTGATACCTTTGCAAGAATTTTTCCGTTTAAACCGATTCTCTTTTTCAATGCATCAAGCCTGCCTTCAGCAGCAATATAAACTTCATTCCCATGCTCGACACCTGCATAAGTTAAATCAGGATTGAACGCAATGGCAAGGTTTGCAGGCAAAGTCCACGGGGTTGTTGTCCAGATAATAACGAATACTTTTTTGCCTTTCAGGGCCGGGAGATATTTATTTATATTTTCATCATCAACTTCAAATTTTACAAATACAGAAGGCGATTCCTTGTCAGCATACTCTACCTCTGCCTCAGCAAGCGCGGTAACGCACGAGTGGCACCAGTGGACAGGTTTTTTGCCTTTATACACATATCCTCTCCTGACGAACTCTGCGAATTCCCTGACTATTGCTCCTTCATAGGTATATGACATTGTGAGATAGGGTTCTGCCCAAGCACCAAAGACCCCAAGCCTTTTGAATTCTTCTCTCTGTATATCAACAAATTTAGCTGCGTATTCCTTGCAGAGGTTTCTTTTTTCAAGTATATCAACCTTGTCTTTTTTCTCCCCGAGATTTTTATCAACCTGCAGTTCTATCGGCAGGCCGTGGCAGTCCCAACCCGGCACATAAGGAGAATAAAACCCCTGCATTGACTTAAATTTTATGATTATGTCTTTCAGTATTTTATTAAGCGCATGGCCTATATGTATATGCCCGTTTGCATAAGGGGGCCCGTCATGGAGGATATAGTGCTTGCTGTTCTTATTTTTGTCCTGAATCTTTTCATATATCCTGTTATCTTCCCAGGACTTGAGCATGTCAGGCTCTCTCTGGGCAAGGTTAGCCTTCATCGGGAACCCTGTCTGCGGGAGGTTCAGCGTGTCTTTATAGTCTTTTCGCTTCATTGTGGCAGTGTGGTTGGGGGCGGCAAAGGAGATGGCGGCGTAACACGCTGCTGAAAAGGCCTTTGTTGCCTTGCTGGATTTTTTTGGGGATTTCCTACGGGTCTGCTGATGACTCCGCCGCCGTATATCTCCAGTTTATCTATGAGCCCTGCCGTGTTATATGATATTGTAAAGTCTTTTTCCTTCATGATAGTGAGCAGCCTGCGCACGCCCCTTTCTACTTCGATATTCTTAAAGGTAGTGCTTATTTTTTTGAGGGCAACATCGCTTGATATCTCTGCCTTGAATTTTGCTTTTTCTGCGATTTCTTTTATTACATTCCCGAATTCTGCGTCTGATATCTCAACGCTTAAAAGGCCGTCATTCACTTCTATCTTCATTACAGACTTAGCAGGTTCAACAGGTATATCCTGTGGCGTTTGTGCCAGTGAAGACGAGAAAAGGCAGGCTAAGGTCAAGGTTGAGGTAAAGAAAATATTCTTTAATTTTTTCCTTAATCTTAGTCTTAGCCTTAATCTGTCTTTTTTCATTTCTCCTCTGCCTTTTCTTTTTTCTGGGCTGTCTTTTCAGCTATTACCTTTTGTGCCTGATGCGCAGGGACTTCCTCATAATGTGAGAATTCCATGGAATATAATCCTCTTCCTGAGGTAAGGCTGTGAAGCTGATTTGCATAGGTGAGCAGTTCGGACATCGGCACCAAAGCCGCTATCTTCTGATTCCTGGCCTGTGATTCAACTCCCTGAACCTTTCCTCTCTTTGAGTTGAGGTCGCCTATAACAGCGCCGAGCGCCTCATCAGGCGTAGTCACTTCCACCTTCATTATGGGCTCCAGGAGTATTGGTTTTGCATCCTCTACAGCCTTTTTAATGGCCATCGAGCCTGCGATCTTAAAGGCCATTTCCGATGAATCCACCGTGTGATATGAACCATCGTAAAGCGACACTCTTACATCAACCATTGGATAACCTGCAATTATGCCTTCACGCATTGTATCAACAATTCCTTTTTCTACTGCGGGTATATATTGTCTGGGTATGGCTCCGCCAACTACCTTATCCACAAACTCAAAGCCTTTGCCTCTTTGCATAGGCTCTATTGTTATGTGGCAGTCTCCGTACTGGCCTCTTCCGCCTGACTGTTTTTTATATCGGCCCTGGGCCTTTGCAGGGGCCTTGATAGTCTCTTTGTATGGAATCTTCGGCGTCTTCATTACAACCTCAACACCGAACTTTCTCTTCAGCCTCTCGAGTGTGACTTCAAGGTGTACCTGCCCCATGCCGGAGAGTATCATCTCCTTTGTCTCCTCGTCCCTGTGGAATTTAAGAGTAGGGTCTTCTTCGAGGATTCTGCTGAGCCCTGTGCTTACCTTGTCTTCATCGCCCTTGCTTTTCGGGGCTATGGCATAAGAGATTATCGGTTCTGCAAATTTAACCTTTTCGAATACTATCGGATGCGCCTCCTCAGAAAGAGTGTCCCCTGTATTTGTCTCTTTAAGCTTTGCGACAACGCCTATCTCTCCTGCGCCTATGGTATTTGCCGGAATCTGCTTTTTGCCGAGAAGATAGAAAACCTGTCCTATCCTTTCTTTTGCTCCTATTGTTGAGTTCAGCACAGTTGAATCGGCTTTCAGCGTGCCTGAATATACCCTGAACAGGGAAAGCTTTCCGGCATAAGGGTCTGCAATTGTCTTGAAGATATAGGCGGAAAACGGCTCTTTTTCATCCGGTTTCCTCTGCACATCTGTTCCATCTTTAGGGTTTTTGCCTTTAACAGGAAATATCCTTACAAGGTCAATGGGAGACGGCAGGCAGAGTAAGATTGTATCAAGAAGCTGAGGTATTCCGATATTCTTTACTGCCGAGCCGCATGCAACAGGGATAAACCTTCTGGATAGCGAACCCTCTTTTATTCCTTTTATAATCTCCTCCTGGGTCAATTCTCCGCCTTCGAGATATTTTTCAAGGAGAGAATCATCTGATTCAGCTATTTTTTCTATGAGTTTTTTTCTGTATTCCTGCGCCTCAGAGAGCATATCAGCAGGTATGTCGGATTCAGATGCCTTGCCTCCTGAAAATTTATACGCCTTCATATTAATAAGGTTGATGATACCCTCGAATTTTTCTCCTGAGCCTATCGGTATCTGAAGAGGAACACCCTCTGAGCCAAATGACTGTGCAAGTTCCTCAAGCGCACCAACGAAATTAGCCGATTCTTTGTCCAGTTTGTTTATGAAGACTATTCTGGGGATTTCATACTCGCAGGCATATTTCCAGACCTTCTCTGTCTCTGCCTTGACGCCCGAAATAGCGCTGACTATCACGACTGCTCCGTCAACAGCCTTCAGGGTGCCTCTTATATCCTCTACGAAATTTATAAATCCCGGCGTGTCTATAAGATTTATCCTGTGGCCATTCCAGTTGCAGAAACCGAGGGCTGATATAATGGTTATCTTTCTTGATATTTCCTCGGGCTCGGAATCTGTTGTCGTGTTGCCTTCTTCAATGCTGCCGAGCCTGTCAATAGCACCCGAGTCAAAAAGCATTGCCTCGACCAGAGATGTCTTTCCCGCGCCTCCATGTGCAATTACAGCGACATTACGGATCTTGTTAACATCAAAATTAGCCATAAAACCCCTCCAGTTAATTGTGTCAGTGATTGGTGTCTGTGCCAGTGATTATATTTTTACTGTCACTAAACACTGACACTCTTCACTCTATATTTATTCCAGTATTTCTTCTATAACAGGTTTTGATTCAGTCTTTTTTTCTGCGAA
>ERZ1292630.2080-Hain-H41-02um-R3-2080-length-18993-cov-7_pt1 | contig 18993 bp, 15 predicted proteins | sample MGYA00564408_ERZ1292630 | MGnify/ENA primary metagenome ERZ1292630 (study PRJEB36523, sample SAMEA6512641) | groundwater metagenome | collected 2019-01-08 | study: AquaDiva: Metagenomics assemblies of 32 groundwater samples
GCCTCAGAATAATTTAAAATGGCGACGACATCCGGAGCCGCTACGTCATCGACCGAAAGCATTCAGGCCGCGATCGATGCGCTTCACATCGATCACCATAACCGTGTCGAGCAGCTCGTCCGCGAGCGTGACGTTCGCAAGAATGCCCTCTACGCGGAGCGGGCAGCGCTTCTGAAGGAGCAGGGCCCCAAGCACTTCTGGGCCACGGTGATTCGCTCCCATAAGGAGCTCACAGGCGAGCTTCTCGGCCCCTATGACGATGAGATCCTCGATGCCCTGGAAGATGTAAATGTCGTCTTCACGCCGAACGGATATAAGTTAGACATGACGTTTGCTAAGAACGATTTCTTCTCCGACGCCAAGTTGTGGGCGGAGTCGGTGAGTGCCACCACCGCGCAAGACGGTGCCAGTGGAGACGACGATCTGGTGCTTCGCCTTAGCGGCGTCAACTGGAAAGCAGGGAAAGGGCCGCTGACTCCTGAGGAAGAGGACGCGCTGGCAAGCAAAGAGAAGGTCGCGTCTCCCGGGGACAAGCGCGGTCGACAGGAAGAGGCGGCCAACGACCGAGGACCTTCTCTTTTCTCCTTCTTCGAAGAACTGCTCCCGCCGGTCGGTGACGACCATAGCTCCGCCGAGGAAGACGAAGAGGAGGAAGACGAAGAAGACGACGAGGAAATGAGTGAAATGGGGGAATACTTGCAAGCGCGAGATGAGCGTCACGAGGTGCTAGAATGCCTTGTCAGGGAGGTGTTCGAGGATCCCGCGGGCTGCTTTGCCGGAAACTTCAACCCTCCGCAAGCGGAGTGACGACGGCGGTCCCCAAAATCGCTCCTCTCTCGTTCCTTCGGATCGACTCTTTGCGTATGGAATTTGGAGGGGGAATGCCAGCCAGCGGCAGAGTTGATTTTTTTTTTGGTAAAAACGTGTAATTGCGGAAACGCCACGAGGCCACCTGAGAATGTCAACTGGTTCTCACTTGAACAGCCACAAAAACAAGTTTGATTTTTTTTTTGTAAAACAGAATCTTTGCAAGAGAAGAGGAGAGAAGCGTTATTCATTTCGTTTGCGGGGTAGGGGGCTGCAGAGACACTATGAACGACGACCGCCTTCAGCACTCAGCGCAACCCGCACCGGATCCGACTCTTCCACTGGCGCCAGGGGGGGATGACGATGCGCGACGACGTCTAGTTCCGCATCGTCCCCCTCGACAGCAAGGGGATCATCTTGGATTCACGTCGGACGATCGAAACACCTCGGGCAGCAGCCGACGGCCGCACAACACGACGACGCGACCTTCCACCGCCGCAGTGGATTCGACCAACATCGCGGACGCGGTGCTAGCCGCGACGCTGCTGGGTCGCAACCATGCAGCGCCGATGGCCGACACCGATAGGACGGCTTGGGTTCGCGCTGGAAAAAGGCCAAAGACGGTTCCCGCGACGTTGTCTTCATCGCCGACCTCTTCGCTGGCCGCCATGGAGGCCGCGAGGGCAACTTACGCGCGCCTTCCACGTTATGGCCTAGCGCGAGAGGAGGGCGCGAAAAAGCATCGACGCGGCGGAGGTTCGATGTCTGCCGTCGACGACAGCAAAGGTCACTCGACGAGCGATAGCGACGGCTCACCGGTGAAGCGGACAGCGTCGTCCGACGACGACAACGCGGCGGTGCGACGAGGCCCGACGCCGCCCCCGCGAGCAGCCCGGGGGGCGGCAGCTCCGCCTCGAAGCCACAAACAACATGCGACGGATCACGGGTCCACATCCTCGTCGTGCACGAACGCGTCGATAACCCCAACACCTCTTTCGACCGGCGGCGTGGTGCCCAACGGCGGCGCGACGCCGAACACCTTGGCAAAGGGCCTTGGCACGCAGCCGCCACCGCACGCGACGGCATCAAAGGGCGCCAGCAGCGGCGGGGGGCAGTCCTCACCATCAGCGGCAGCGGCGGTCGCGCTGCTCACCGTGACGCCACCGTCGTTTCACTTTGAGGAACACGACGCGGTGTTTCTATTGTGGCAGCGTGAACATCCCGACGCGTCCGCCGAAGAGCGTCGTCAGGAAATCCTTCGCCGGTATCGTGAACGCACGGAGCACGAGCGCATGCAGCGTCACCGCATGCTATCGGCCCTCTACGAAGAGGAAGAAGCGGCCGCCGTCCATTCGTCCAATCACGCCGCGGATGAGGCAGCGTCCTCGTCAAGCCGATCGCCCCCCACCGCGGCTACCGCCCTCCTGCTGCCCAAAACCGTCGCGGACGCGAGAGGGGTTAGTCCGGCAACGGGCCACCACCATGGGGGCGGGATGAGCCACCGCGGGGGCGCCACGGGAGACGGCACGGGCACCGACGCGTCTCTCGGCCTCCCTTCAACCGCATCGTCATCCGCCGCCACGTCGCCTAGCAAGCTCCACGCCACCATCGCCACGCTGCCCGGGATGGCGGCGGTCGCACTGCTTCCGTCGAGCCCCTCGTCGGCCGCGCAACAAAAGGCGAAGTGGGAACGGATGTTTTCATCCACAAATACTAGCGGGGGAGGAGGGGCAACCTCGATTTCCTCTTCCCTCGATCATACGGGTAGCGCCGCCGGCTCCGGTAGTCCGCAACCTCACGTCCGGTTTCAGCAGCCCGCCGTGGATGGTCAAGCTATAGGAAGCAGCAATGGCGGCGGCCCAGGAGGCACCGGAACCACAGCAGCAGCAGCGTCGTCGTCGTCACCGCCGCGACTATCCTTCGCCGCCAACGCCAACCGCATCTACGCCAGCATTACAGACAACGTCCCCTTGTGGATTCAAAAGACGAGAAAGCTGTACACTCATGTGCATGAGGAGGCGGCGCTTAAGATCCAGTGCGCGTTCAGAGTGTTCTTGGCGCGCCGAGTCACCCGACACCGCCGCGATATGCGCCGGGAGCTGCTCCATCAGGTCATGCTCTCCGAGGAGTCGGTTCTCATCGCGTGGGACGTCGCGGTCGCCACCGGGGTCAGCGACGCTCGCCACGCGCAGCACGTCGACCGCACGGCCCGCGTCTTAACCGGCTTCCTCAAGCGGGTGATGGCGAATTCGCTTTGTCGAAAAATGGCCGCCCAGCGGCAGCGATGGGAGCGGCGCAAGCTGGAAGTCTACGCGGCCACGCGCCTGCAGGCCATGTGGCGTGGCATCCTTTGCCGCAAGCGTCATTGGCTGATGATGCACCCAGATGAGGTTAAGCGCGGGGATATGGCCAAGCGGACGGTCGCTGCGACGCGCATTCAGCGAGTGTATCGCGGCCACGCATGCCGCACCCGAATGACACAGCGTCGGCGCGCCGCGCTACGTGTTCAGTGCATTGTGCGACGGCATCTCAGCCGCGTCAAGGTCGGAAAGGTGCGTCGCGCGCGTCGGGAGTTGGACCACTTCACCCTACGGCACTTTTCGGCCTCGGTGATCTGCCGCTTTGCTCGTCTCGTGATTGCCAGGGCGCAGCGGCTGTGGCGGCGAAAAGGCCTTTCTCTGCGACCGATGTACGCTGTCGGCAGGGGTTATTTGACCCGCCGGTTCGGCATGACCCAGAGGCGGTTGGAACGGAGGGAGCAAGCGGCCATCACGGTGCAAAAATACGTGCGCCGGTACGCGGCGGAGTGTCGTCTGCAGCAGAAAAAGGAGCTTTTAGAGGTCAATTATCGCCTCGCGTTGCATCATCACGCGGCCGTCATCATGCAACGCGCGGCTCGTCACTTCCTGAACCGCCGGCGGAATATTCGACTCGTTGTGGAAGCCGACGCCGCGATCACGGTGCAAAGAGCGTGGCGAGGGCATGTTGGCCGGCAAGACGCTCAGCGGCGGCGGGATGCCAACGCGCTCGAGGACGGTCAGCAACAAGAACAGACTCGCCGAGACGCCGCAACGCTCATCAACGCGGCCGCGCGAGGGTTTCTTTCTCGGAAAGCATACGCCGCGCTCGTACGACAGCCGGCGCTCGAGGCGACGACTCTTCGTGTTCAGCGGGACTCTGCTGGTGACCCGGCGCAGGTTGCCCTCGTGATTCAGAGATGGTACCGAGATTGGATCCGGCGGCCGAAGTTGCGCGACTACCTCCGACGAACGGTGGTCCGGCTCACGCGGTTCCTACGAAGCTTGAGGCATCGAAAAGCGCTTTGGATCCGTCGGCAAGCCGTGCGGGTGATGCTGGTGAACGAAGAGCGCCGAGACCTGAGCGCACTGCTCATCCAGAGGGCGTTGCGAGGCCATGCGGCCAGGAACGTGGCGCAGTATCGCCGCATCGCTCGGTCACGTCAATTCAGCGAGCAACGTCAAAGAGAAGCGGCCGAAGTGCTGCAGCGATTCGTGCGCGGCACGTGGCAGCGACGCCGGGCCGCGGAGGCAAGACAGCGTTGGAGACAACAGCGAGCAACCGAAGAAGCAGTCGCGGCCATTGACGGCGCGTTGCATCAAGGGACGCCGAGTAGGGAGGCTTAGGGCATCGTCGACGGCTTTTCATCGAGGCGGGTTTCATTCGCGTCCGTTCTTCGTCTCGCTTGCAACTCCGTCGTCAATCTTTTCCTCCCTTCCCCTTCCTTCCCCCTTTCCAATGTCCAGTCTTCGAATTCCTTCTCTCGCGTTGTTTCGCGAGTTGGTTCACCTTTTGTGTACTCTCAATTTTTGTCCAATTCCCCCCTCCGCTTTGTTCGACAAAAGAAGAGTTCGGTTTTGATCGAAGCAAGAAAGAGAGAGAGAGAGGGTAACTTTTGTCTCGGGAGCGCCGTATCGTCGTTGTGGTTCATAAGCAAGAATAAGCGTGTAGCACATGCTCCCGCTAAAAATGAAGATCTGGCATTTTGAGGGGGTTTTTTGACGAAAATGGCGGCATCCGCTACGACTGCGACGCCGACAGCCTCGGTGCTGCCGGCCGCCGTGCTGGACGCCGCGCTGACGGTTGCGACGTCGGCGGCCATGCAGGCCGGTTCGATCATTCGCGCTAGCGTCATCGCACGCACGTTGAATCGCGTGCCGGGTAGCAGTGAGGGCGGAAATGATGGCGGCGGCCACCTCGCCTTGGAGACGAAGAGTAGCTCCGCCGACCTCGTCACCAAGTTTGACAAGGAGTGCGAAACCCTGGTGATTGAGATGCTTCGCGGCTTTGTGATCACCGTACCGAACGCCGATCATGTAGGAGGAGGAGGAGGAGGAGATCACGACGCCACCGCGACGACGACGACGACAACGTACGGCCCGTTCGGGATCATGTCGGAGGAGTCCTTCCCGGAGGGTCCGTTGCCGGACACGCCGACATGGATCGTCGACCCCATCGATGGCACGACCGCCTTCGTGCACGGCAGCTTCGACTGCTGCGTGTCCATCGGCCTCGCCGTCGCGCGCCGATCCGTTCTCGGCGTCGTCTATGCCCCCCTCATGCAGGAACTATTCACGTCGGTGCGCGGCAAGGGGGCCTACTGCAACGGCAGTCGCATCGCTGCGTCCGGATGCACGGACCCGACGCGGGCCATCGTGGTGACGCACACGCCGTACGACCGTCGAGCCCCCGTCATTGACGCGCTCATGGCCATGAACAAGGCCTACATGGTCGATCACCGCGTTCACGCCGTCCGGTCCTATGGTTCCGCCGCTATTGATATGTGTGGGGTGGCCCTCGGTCGACACGATGTGTACGTCGAAGTGGGCATCTGTGCCTGGGACATGTGCGCCGCCGCGACGATCGTCGAAGAGGCAGGTGGAACGTTAACCGACGTCTACGGCGGGCCGCTGGACCTCATGCGGCGGGGCATGTGCTGCGCGGCCACGCCAGCGTTGGCCGCGATGGCCACCGCAGTGGCGCGGAACGCCGGATATCGAGAGGCCATGATGGGCAGCGCATGATGATGGAGCCCGGAGGGGGATGGGCCCAATCTCCTTTTTCATTGCTTGTGCCCTGCTTGTCAGCCAGTCACCTCTCTTTGTTTGCTTTTGCTCTTCTTTGCGGGGTGTTCCCGCGAGCTGCTTTTTCCCGCCCGCGTGACCGCCCCCGCCCCAGGCATTCCATGGACGTCCTTGAAGCTCGTGGTATGTGTGTGTTAGTGTGAGAGTGAGAGAGTGGAAAGGCGTACGTACATTTGGCATGGAAGGTGAAGGCGGGAGGAGGAAGGGAAGGGAGTGTGTCGCGTCTTACAGAAGCAGCAGGGTAGCATCTGCGCTGACAAAAGAGATGTTTAAAACATCATGTTTTGCCTTTGCTGCTGCAATTCCAAAGGCCGGTTTGTCCTGAAAGCCTTCGGTCTTTTTTGGCCCTCCACCATGTCGCAGGCCCGATAGACTCGAGGAAGGAAAGCAAAGGAAGGATAGCGAGTAAAAGAAGCGATAGTCGTCGGTGAGAGAGAAAAAAAAAATGGTAGTTGCAACGTGCATCGCGACTCGTACAGAGGTAAAAACCCTCCCTCCCTCCCTCCCTTATCCAACGGAGGACCGCCACGATGCGCAAAGCGGATGATCCGACCGCCGCACCGAAGAGCATCCACGGCCGCGAGACGCTGTCGATGCCGCCTCCCGGGGTGAGTGGCAGTACTGCCGTGGCAGCGGGGCAACGATCTCCCGCCGTGGCGAGGGCGAGAGCAAAGCGCACCGTCGAGACGACTTCGCAACGTGTCACGGCGGCGCAGCAGGGAGTGGAGGAATGGAGAGCGACAACAACGCGTTTGGCGAGACCGTCACCATGGTCGTCGACTCTGCGGCGCCAGGCTCCTATTGCGACTGACTCGAGCCTTTCTCCGCGTGGAGGAGGCGGAGCGGGGCACCGTCCACTCCATCACGCGTCCACGAGCCGGTTCGTCGGTGACGGTCTGTACGTCTCGCCGATATCGCAGGGCGGCGGGATGGACCACCATCATGATGATGACGATTCGTCGCGGCGCGTCCCGGCACGCCACGGAGGGGAACGGCGAAGCGACAGGAGGAGAAGGGGCCAACAGCGAGTGGAGGGAGCGTCACATCGGCGCGAAGAGACGAACGGATCCTCCCCCAGCTGCCACAATGGTCGGCTCGGGTGGGGAGTGGATGCGGTGCGAGGGCCCTTTCCTCCTCCAACGCCTCCTCCCTCCATTGTGATGTGGCACGACGACGAGGACGATAACGACTGCGACGAAAGCGCCGGCCAGTCGTCGGCCGGGCATCGCCCTCATCACCGCGATGAAAGTAGCCGTACGAGCGTGAGGAGCGCGACGCACGAAACAGTATCAGCAAGCGACCTTTGTGCACTGACTGACAAGGTCGCCCAATGTCTGCAACAGCTCGACGACTGGGACCATCGGCTGGAAATGCTTCTAGGCGACCTGGCGGAGTGGCGAGGAGAAGCCTGCGGGAGTGGAGATGGAGGGGCTAGAGGTGGTGGGGATGAAGATGGTCGTGACCAGAGGGATGATGGAGGAGAGACGGCCGCTTCCTCCTCTGTCGGACGTAAGGTTAGGGAACCATTCTCCACGGAGCGTCACGGTGATGATGAAGAGGAGGAGGAGGATGGGGATAGGGGCACGGGTGACGACACCACGCAACTACGACTACCGCAACATCGTCAGTCGGAGGAGAATGTGGCCGCGCAAGAAATTTGCAACGTCACTGAGTTTCTTCGTGGCGAGGCTCCACTTTGGATCCCCGCCGCTCACTCCGCGCTCACACAGTTGGTGAGTGACGCCTCAAGGGAGACACCATCTCGGCCAAAGCGCCACGCGACCGTCGCCAACGGTGGCGATGAGGATCGTCACGATGATCGCCTCCTTCCTAGTAGGCGGCGTTCCACCTCGTGCGACTCCAGTAGGTCGAAGCAGCAAGGAGTGGTCGTGACGTTGATGTCGCCGGAGACGGACCCGTGCGGCGGAATGCAACCGATAAAGGGTCACTCACCGCGTGACTGGGAGCTGCAAGAGCGCGGCGGGCACCTATCCTCTTCCTCCGCTTTGCTCAAAGCCGGCAGCCATCGCACGACTCTCATTGTGCCTGTGCCAGCCCTCTCGGTTCAAGCAGCGGCGTGGTTTGCCTCGCGGGCGACGGAGAGTCATCCCGCCGCCGTTGGGGTAACGCGTGGCACCGCCGCTTCAGCAGCTCAGCGACCGATAGGGACCAAATTACCATCTGACCCGACGGTGGCGGGTGCCGGAGGGGGACCTGCGGCGTCACTCTTTGCGGCACTGGGATGCTTGCGCGATTCTCGACTCTCCGAGGAAGTGGCGCAACTGCTGTTAGGGCCCACAACGAACCACCACCACCACCCATCATCGTCGTCGCAACATCACTTCGTCGGGGATGATGTTGAGGCAGGTGACGGAGGAGCCGTCGCGTACGAAAATGACGACGTCGACGTCCCACCGTCGCCGCACTTCTACTCATCGAAATCATCCGTCCGTTGCGGCCAACAAAAGGGTGGCATCGACGAGGGGTTGCACCGACCGTGGTGGTCTTCCGCACGAGAGAAAGAGGAGGGGCCTGCCAATTCGCTCCTTCATCTTGAGGGCAGCCCTCAAACCGACGGTAGCACGAGAAGCGTGGTAGCACGGCAAACGGATACCGACATGGAGACGGCGACGAAAGGTTTGTCTACCGCCAGCGGCTGTCGCCACGAAGACCGCAGTCCGTCACGAGCAACGCATTTCGCCCGGGAGCTGATGGACGCCTACACGGAGGTTGCCACGTCGAAAGGCGCAGTGGGGCGGTGGGGCGACGTCGCGAAGAGCCGCGAACCACCACCGGCCGTGGCGTCTCGATCGACCTCGGAGGGTTCTGCGACGACCGCATCGTCCGCTGACCGGAAAGGCGATGATCCTGGCGACCGAGTGATCCCATCATCGCACGAAGAACCGCCGTCGCGAAGAGCCTCCCATGACGACGCCGCTGATAGTGACTACTCCGAGAGGCGAGCCCGACTGCTCGCGCACCTGGCGCACATTGCTCGTCACGCTAATCGTGTCACCTATGACGCCTCGTGATGACACGAACCTTGTAAGGAAAAAAAAAACCTCGACCGCAACACAGACAACACCACTATTTAGTAGTGTGTCACTTCTCCAATCGAAACATCAGCCCAGATGACATTATTCATCAGTGCGACATGGTCAAAGACTCCGCTGCAAATTTTGTCTTTGCACTTTGCTTTTTCTCCCCCATCCGGACGAACGGAAAACTAATCACCATGATGCGTCCCACCTTTTTACCCGTTGCGGTCGCGATCGTCGGGATTTTCGGTGTCTCATCGTTCGTTTTGCCCGTCAACGCCCAAGGCACGTGCACTTACTGCGCGCCACCCTGGGAACACAAGCGAGCGTGTTGCACGGCCAATCAAACGTGCTGCGGGAAATTCACGTGCTGTTCGGCGAGTCAGTACTGCTCGGCAGATACGCTGTGCATTTCGCCGACACAGATCCCCACCGCCGCGCCGGGCGGCAATTATCCTGAGGGTACGTTTCTGTGGGCCGCGGGCATCTTTCAAGGGTTCCCGAACCCGACGGTGTACAACGCCGCCCCATCGGGACCCTACAGTGACGCGATCTTCGTGGTCGGGTACAACGTTTCGGTGTTGAATGCGAGCTCAGGAGGGGCGATGATGTGGTCCATCGCCAACCCGGTCGACATGTTTACTTCCGCGTTAGTCGCCTTCAACCACAACTTGGGCCACGTCATCCTATCCACGGGAGCCGGTCTTCAAGCACGCGACATTCGCACGGGCCGTCTCGTGTGGCAGACCACGGCACCCGCGACGATGCCACTACCGGTGACCACGTACCATTTGCCCAATGGGAAGGCCGTCATTATCGCGCAGTACAGTAACGCCGTTCAATGTTTCGAGGCCGCGACTGGCAAGGCGATGTGGACATCGGTCAACGCCTCCGTCGTTTACTCGGGTTCAGGGTCGCTCGATATCTTCGTGCTCTTGTCTTGGTCCGGCGACGCGCTACTCGGCGTGCGGATGAGTACCGGGGAGATCGCGTGGCGCCGTGAGCTGCCGTATGATGAGTACATTGCCAGCGACCTCACGGTGACACTGTCCGACGACAAGTCCGTTTTGCTCGTCTTTCTACTCATGGCGAACACCGGGGGCGGCTTCACGGCCGGCGTGGACAGCCGCAGTGGCGATGTGCTGTGGAACGTCACGACGGCCATCCCGCAGCAAGTGGACAACACCTTCCGCTGGTTCTACGCTGTGGGGTACAACTTCGTCATCGCGTCGACGAATTTCTCGTCCGTACTCGACGTGCGCGCCTATTACGGCAAGACGGGAAAGTTGATGTGGCACAAATCGTGGTCCGGCGACAGCGTTCTGGGCGTTGTCGGCAACGCGTTGCTCACGTACGCGGACACTGCGGGCATCATGACCGCGGTATCCACGATGGACGCGCGACGGCTTTGGCACATCGCCGCACCGGCGCCGAATGACAATGGGGTTGTCGCCATGACCAAGAGCGACGGTCCCACGGCAAGCCGCCGGAGGTTCGCCTGGGCGAGTGGAGCGACGCTGATCGTGAGCGATGCGACAACGGGAGCGCAGCTTTCATCCTTCACGACGCAAGGGACATGCACGGGGCCGATTCTTCAGGGAGCGGGCAATCAGACGGTGACGGCGTGCAACGACTACTTTACCTACTCCGTCGAACTGTGACCGAACCCCTCCTCCATTTTCTAAGCGGCGGCTACCGAAGGACGAGGTAGGGTGTCGTATGGGGGTGGACCCTACTTCCCCTCGCCACATCTTTTCTACAAAAGTCCCTTCGACGTCGCATCATGATACAACATTAAAGAACGTGACGTGTAAAGGCCACACGAGGAAGAGGTGTGGCTGGCGTTTTGTCCTTGCGCGAGTGGCATCTGAGAAGCATCTATCGAGACTTTCCGGGTCAACCAAAAACAATGCGCAGTAATATTTTTGTTCGACGAGGAGGCGATGAACGGCGAAAATCGCCTTTTGCAAAATTGGGATCATGCACGGACTCCGGTTTTATTTCTTTCTCCGCTCCACACAGTTTCACTTCTCGCCTTTCATCGCCAAGTCTCGCCAAGCTCTCTCTATCTCTTTCTCGAACGAGGAAAGCCCTCTCTTTCTCGCTTTCTGTTGCACAAAGAGCCGTTCTTCTCTTTTGTTCGACAACCAATCCTATCGACTCTTTGCCGCTCGTAAAGCGCATCGCCCTTTCGACAAAAGACCTTTTCAGGACGACCACCTTCGCCGCCACCGTCGCCCTTTCAACGTCGTCCCCGTCGTCCGCCGCCTACTTCGCGTCGTTGACGTTCCCGTCCCTGCTCCACACCCAAGCGCCCCCAGCGGACCCAGCACCCAGGCACATCGCCACCGTCAACACCGACCAACGTCGAGTTGACTAAAAAAAACACTCAAGACAGTCCGACCCAAAAGAGTGCGTTCCGAAGTATGCTCCGTCGTTCTCTTTTGTTGTTGACCGCCAAGAGCCAGGCCAGCATCACGTACTGCAACAGCCGCATGAATCCGGGCATCGCGCGACAGTTCGTTCTCGCCATGGACCGCGGCGAAGGCAGCTACATGTTCGACAAGGACAACAAGAAGTACCTCGACTTCACCTGTGGCATTGGTGTTACGAACCTCGGCCACTGCCATCCGCGCCTCGTGAAGACGGTCCAGCACCAGGCCACGAAGCTGTGGCACGGACAAGTCTGCCTCGGACATCACGCCGCGCTGGAGGACATGTTGAGGGAAATGGAAACCGTCTTCCCGAAGGAGCTGTCGAACTTTCTCCTCGTGAGCACTGGGGCCGAGGCGGTCGAGGCGGCCATGAAGCTGTCCCGCGCCGCAACGGGTCGCCAAGTTGCCGTCGCTCTCCAAGGTGGCTATCACGGCCGTACGGTCGGCGCCGCGGCGCTCACGAGCTCCAAGTACGTCTACGCGCGCAACATGAGGCCGCTGATGCCCGGGGTGATCATCGCGCCCTTCCCCTACACCACGCAGCTCAAGGTGCCGGTCACGGAGGACGTCAGCGTCATGTCGGAGCGCTGCCTTAAGATGCTCGAGGACCACATCTTTCAGCAGGCCCATCCGTCCGAGGTGTCCATGATCATCGTCGAGCCGGTCCTCGGCGAAGGGGGCTATGTTCCCGTGCCCAAGTCGTACTTCCAAGGCCTGCGCCGCATTTGCGACGAGCATGGCATTCTGCTGGTTTGTGATGAGATTCAGACTGGCTATGGCCGCACGGGGTCCATGTTCACCTTCGAGCACCTGGGCGCGCTTCCCGATGTCGTCATCTTTGCCAAGGGCGTCGCGAATGGGATCCCCCTCGCTGGCATTGCCACCAAACCCAAGTTTGCCGATAAGCAGCTCCCAGGGCAGCAAGGCGGCACCTACGCCGCGAACGCCATCGCCTGCGCCACCGCGGCCGAAGTCATTCGCGTGTTCCGTGACGAAAAGATTTTGGAGAACGTCGGACAGCGGGCCGTGGAGCTGCGCGGCGGCCTTCTCGACACCTTCGTGCGCCGCCGCCTCCCAGTTCAAGAGGTGCGTGGCCGTGGCCTCATGATCGGCGTGCAGTTTGACGACGGTGTGCCCGCGGGCACCGCTGGCAAGGTGGCCACCGCATGCTTGGAGCGTGGCCTGATGATTCTGGCCACGTCGAAGTTCGAAACCTTGCGCTTCATCCCACCGCTCAACGTGACCGCGGCCCAAGTTCAAGATGGTCTTCGTATCTTCGAAGACAGTGTGGTTCATGTGCTAAAGGATTTCACCCCGGCAAAGGGCAAAACGGGCGTCACCAAGCCTTGCTGCGCGACCCCATGCGTGGGCAACACGCCGTGCCGTTCAATCCTGGTGTAAGCCGGGGGAGGCCTCCTTTGCCTGTTTTTTTTGTTCACAACTCACAAGAGCAAAAAAAAATCAGATGTTTCCAATGAGGGACGCAGACAAAACCAAAACTTTGATCTTCTCGGTTGTCGTGTTGTCTGCTTGTATGTTTCCTACTCTTGTTGTGTGTTGGCTACGTTTCCTCCTCCTCCGCAGTTCGTGTACTGCTCGATCCCTTTTTCCTCCCCCGGATGACACATTCTTTCTCGTTTGTGCTGTACCGCGGTTCTCCCCCCCCCTGTCCAGGTCCCCTGCCCACTACTTAAACCACACACTACTACTGGGAGGAACGAGTGGGTTGGTCTCACGCGAAACGAGAGACGCGGTGAACTTCCTTCTACGCATGATGCGAATGGGATCTATTTTCGGTTTTTTTTTTCAGCCTTCCGTTCTTATTTGGTTTTTCTTTTTCACCCTTCTCCGACGCGCCCCTGGAAGTCGTTCGTTTGCAGAAAAAAAACGGCGTCAGCTTTTTTCCATCGCCGGAAGGCTTCTCACCCGCAGAGAGAACACAGAACATTTACTATTTTCGATTTTCTTCCCGTAGAGAGGGGCTGAAAAGGGGGAGGGTATCGATCGCCACCCACATTGCTACCACGGCGACACGATTTTTTTTGTTGCTGATGGACAACACTAAAACACGCTCTTCAAGTTCTCTAGCTTTTCTCTCATACAAAAAACTCGTTTCAGTTCCCGTTCGACCAACCCTTCGTACCAGACAGTCAGGAATGGCCCCCACCGCTTCCGCAGAGGAGACGCACTACTACTTCACCAAGCCAGATCCCTGCAACGTCGGCCTTCGTGCCGAACGCAGCGTACGCGATTGTCCATGCCTGGTCATTTTCATCGCAGCCTGGGTGCTCTTCTTGGCCCTCCTAGGGTGCGCGTTCCACAACGGAGACCACAACCGCCTCTTTTTCGGCACCGACTACTTGGGCAACGTGTGCGGCATGGGCACTCCGCAGGGCGTGGATAGCCAAGTGCAACAGGACTGGAGCTCTCGCACCCTCGTGTGGTATCCCGTGGGTTTCTCCTTGTCCGGCAGCCTTGAATTCACCAACGCCTTCCGGCTCGGGCAGTGCGTGTCCGCGTGTCCTCTCGCTGGCCAGACCATGTCCAACGCGTACGGTTCGTCCTCCTGGACGTCAAAGACGTACGTTTTTTTCAACTCCACGGTCGCTTTCAACCGCTGCGTGCCGGATCTCCGCAGCCTGCATTGCGACGCCCAGCCAGGCTGCAACACGAATGCCGTCAACGGGGAGCAAGGGGATGCCAACTCTGGTGCCTTGGGCAACTCTCAGACCATGCTCAGTCAAGGCTTCGCGCTCCTCTACAAGTACGCCTGGCTCATCCCGGTCACGTTGATCCTCACGGCGGCCTTCTGCGTGCTCTGGCTCTCCGTCTTGAAGCATTTCCTCCGCCCCGTCGTCTACATCACGATGGCGGTCTGCGTGACCGCGCTGCTGCTCTTGGGGGCTTTTTTCATTCATCAAGCCACCGTGGTGGGCAAGGCGGCCTCCGCCTATGACGCCTACATGGCCATCGGCGCTCTCATTTTAATCGGAACGTTTTTACTCATCTGTGCCCTGCTGTATCTCCGGAAAGACGTCGACGTGGCGTGCGACATCATTGGCGAAGCGGGTAATGTGCTGAAGGCCATCCCGACGACCATGCTCGTGCCCGTCGTGACCTCCCTGGTGGTCATGCTCGTGACCGTCATCTTCTCATTCGTGGCCGTCTTCATTCACACGGCGCAAACCGGACAGACGGTCAACGTGTTGCCTCCCGCTGGGTCAGGGAGCAGCAACGCGACGCAGGCGGTAACCGTCTTCGTCAACGACACGTGGCAGTCGTATGGCCAGTGGTACAATTTGTTCATGTTCCTGTGGACGGTTGGATTTGTGCATGCGATTTCCTTCATGACCCTCAGCTTCTGCGGCGTGTTTTGGTACTGGAGCCAACCCGGGTCGCAGAAATCCACCGACGCGGGTGTGTTTCAGGGGCTGAAGCTGACCTTCTCGTACCACCTTGGCACCCTGGCCTTCGGCAGCCTGATCCTCGCCATCGTTCAGTTTGCCCGGGTGTTACTCTCCGTGTTGGAGAACCGTCTCCGCAAGGTTAGCGAGAACGCCTCGGCGGTGCGTTTTCTCTTGTGCTGCGCGCAGTGCCTGCTCGCGTGCTTCGAGAGGGCGGTCAAGTTCCTCAACAAGAACGCCTACATCGTTGCATCCATGACAGGTGAGGGTCTCATTACCGCCGCTCGGCACGCCGTCTCACTGCTCCTCCCTCGCGCGGGAACCGTGGGCGCGGTCAACGTGGTCGGTGAGTTCGTTCTCGGCCTTGGCAAGATCCTCATTGTCGCCGGCGTAACGATCATTGGCTATTTGATTTTGAAGCACGCCGATGGGGATGAGTCCCTCACGGGCTCCGGCTTGATCGTCGTTCTCTTCGTGGTCGCCATGCTCGCGTACTTCGTCACCTCGGTGTTCATCAACGTCTTCGCCGTTTCCATCGACACATTGTTGCTGTCGTACTGCTACGATCTGGAAGTCAATAATGGGGCCGATCGACCCTTTTACTTTCCGGAGTCGCTGGCCCATCATGTGCAGTCGGCGAAGGCCAATTTGCAGCAGCACCAGGGCCCGTCGTCTCCGGGCAGTGGAGCGTATCAGACGCTCAAGTCGTAGCCGTTACACAACAACACAATGCGCAATCGATACGAAACACAAAGGCGTACACAAAAAAACAGCAAATTTACGTACGGGGGGGAAAACCCCCCGAAAAACAGACCGGGTCGACGGACTTACCCTCCTCCTCCTCCTGTGTGGCATTTTTTTCTTTCTTTTTTCGTTGCAGCTCTCTCTCTCTATTTTTGAAGGAGTGTTTTGGTCACAGTGTGTTGCGTGTGCACAGGCTGTCGAAAGTGGGTTCGAGAAGGGTGTTCGCTGACGACCCTGGGGGCGACGATCGCGAAAGCACAGGAAACAACGGCTACGAAGTGGAAAATCGGGGGGAGGACAAGTTTGACGAGCATACAAACCCTCGCCAAGCTGCAATGTATTTCCTTCCGCCTTCGCATCCCCAAGTCGTCGTGCTCGAATCCCAAGTCGTGTTCTTTTCGTGTGTGGCGCCACTATTCTCATGTCTCCCCCTCCTTCGTGTTTTCGATTGGTTTCTCCCCCGACGGCTCCTCGACTGTAAACCGCGGTGTACCCTTTCTTCACACCACACGGCTTTGACGAGGGCATCCCATTGTTTGGTTCTTTTTTTTTGCGGAAACGTCGACAGTTGGTAGCGGATAAGGAGGAACCCACACACACACACCGGGGGTACCCACAACATTCATGGATACGATTGGATAGGCCCTAGATAGTGGCTCATTGACGGGAAGTAAAGGCCGAGAAAAGCTAAGCGAAGCGCCGAGAGCAAGTGACGAAACCGACCACGCTGATCCGAAAAAAAGGCGCTTCGACACCAAAAAGAAGTGCGACACGGAAATGGTCGCCCCCCGCGCACGAACCGTGGCGGGGTCGGCGGTTGCCGTGGAGCCGGGTGGTACTGGCCGCCGCACGCAACACCAGCAGACCTCTTTCCGGTGGCTGCTGTCGCTGATCCTCATCGTGACCGCTATCTTGGTGGTCCTCCTTGCCTCGTGGAAGCACGCTGTCGCGCGGCGAGATCCAAGCCGGCGGCGCATCCACCCGCGACTTCGGACGGATTCGTTTTCGGCTTCGGATTCGTCTGTCGAGAGGCCACATCGCCGCCGACATGTCGGCCGTGGTGATGGCGAGAGGAGAAGAAACTCCTCGCGCGACGATACCGACGACCGCAGCAACGTTGTTGCCCCTCACCACCCTCTTCGCTCAGAGGGGACGACGACGCTGCCGCCGTCAGCCCACCGGAGGGCCGTCAGCACACTTATTTCCGCATCGAACGTGGCTGTGGGGGAGAGGGGAGAGGAGTCCCCCGCGATGGCGGCGTCCCCCCCGCCGCAGACCCCGTCGATGGCGGTTCATTCGTTGGCCCAACCCCCTGGGAGTGACGGGCGGAACGCTGACCGTCTCGCGAAGCGCAGCGGTGGCCGCAAAACGCCTCACGAGGACGCCCCCGTCGGGTCTTCGCCTTCAACCGCAGTGAATGCTCGCCACACTTTCCCTTCCCCGCTCTCCTCCTCCTCCTCGTTCGCTTCGTTTTTGCAACGCCACTATGGCGTGTGGTCTGCGGAGCGATTCGACCAAGCAACGATGGCGGTTTTCAGTGACACCGCGCGGAGCCCTCTGCTCGTCGAGCGGTGGTGGGCTCACTTGGATGACCCGCACCGCTTCGACTCCCTACTGCTGCTGTCGGGGGGCGCCGCCGCGGCCGCCAAGTCGCCCCCGTCTCGTCGGTGGACTGCGGATGGATACCTTCGGAAACCGGTGTGGCGGCCCGACCCGGACTGGGACATGAACGAGGACCACGCCACGTATTTCAAAGGGTACAAATACCCACAGCCCCACCCTTGTCCGAGTGCGTCGATTCCGGGTCACGCGGAGAGACGGGAACTGATTGCGCGCATGGCGGCGGTAATGCCTTCGTATGGTGCATCCCGCGGGGACGGTGAACACGCGGAGGTTTCGAGGGAGGCTGATGGACGAAGGGAGAGTGGAGGATCCGAAGGGGGTGCGGTTGATGTCGTCGATATCGAACGCGTGCACGAAGTTGACCCCCTTCGCGGCAGCGAAGGTCGAACGGCGGAGTGCGGTGGCCGTGGGCTATGCGACCGCACGCGGGGGGTGTGTCTCTGCATGCCACCGCACACTGGGTGGAGTTGCACGTATAACCTGACCTGGTCCTCCAGGCTGCGGCTCCCACCGGTGCCGCCCGTGGAAGCAGCATCGACATCGACAGCCGACGGCATTCGCCCTCAGGAACCACCCGCAACACCACAGGAGCCAACAGGGGAGGAGAACGAAGAGAACCGCATCAGGGACCGAGTGGACACCCAAACCACCCAGGATGCCGCGGCGGAGGGGCGCACAGCCCCCCGGGATGCCGCCGACGAAGCGGCGTTCCTCTCCGCCCCGTCCCGTCGTGAGGAGTTCACCCAGAACGCCTGCCCCGATCAGACGGTCAGCGACACCCGCGTCGAAAAATGGGACAAGCGCGCCGTCGACCGATGCGCCAAAATGGGCGACAAGAACGGCATGTGGCTTGGCCTATCGCAGGCGCAAACGCGACAGCTTACGATGGGGGTCGCGAGCGCGTTGGGGCTGCGGGATGGCGTTGTCGTATTGGACATCGGCATGGGCTGCGGCGACATGTTGCAGTATATTCACGATGCGATGCCCAGGGTCCGACTCGCTGGGATCGACTACTCGAAAGACGGCGTCTCGTTCGTTCGCAGACGGTTCGCGAACGTCACCGGGGCGACTCGGCTCAGTAGTAGTGATGACGCTGACGATATCACGACGACGGCGCGGCTCGGGAGGGGCCTTCCATCGACGTCCGATCACGTCGTCCCTTCGCGTCAAAACAAGCGAAAGCTGTCCCATGGCACTCTTCCTGGTGGCGGAGGGACGCACCGAGGGCTACTGGAACTCCCCAGCGACAAAAAGGACGAGGTGGAGACCACGGCGGGGCGAGGGGTCCCTTCGCGTCACCGCGGCACGAAACTGAGAAAGACGAACCACCACCCCGGACCCCTTTCAACTCGGGATGACGCGGCGGACGAATTGAGTCGCAAAGGGGGAGGAGGAGGTGGCGATGAAGGTGGTGGCCAAATGAAAGCCGGCCGCGGCAGCGGCGGCGGTGGGGGTGTGTTCTGTGTGGCCGACGTCCGCCATCTGCATCTCCTCCCCACGAACAGCGTCGACTTCGCGTACGAAAATGGGGTCTTCAGTGTCACACGGGAGGGACACTGCGACACGTATCTCCAGGCGATGCGCATCCTCCGACCCAATGGGACGCTGCTCATCCATCAGACGTGGCACGACCGGCACAAGGTGAAGTGCTGGCAGAACATCAACATGCAGAGCGTCGAGCGCTGCCTTGGAAATAGCGGCGTGGGCATTCGCATGGAGTACATTCTCACGCGGGATCTCACCGAAGGGGCGTATGATACCTACTGCGCGGGAGAGACGTATGCGGCGCTTTACCGGAAGGCGTGGCGGGGCGGTTGAGGGAGAGCAAACACCAAAGGGA
>ERZ1292630.2081-Hain-H41-02um-R3-2081-length-18970-cov-4_pt1 | contig 18970 bp, 8 predicted proteins | sample MGYA00564408_ERZ1292630 | MGnify/ENA primary metagenome ERZ1292630 (study PRJEB36523, sample SAMEA6512641) | groundwater metagenome | collected 2019-01-08 | study: AquaDiva: Metagenomics assemblies of 32 groundwater samples
AAGAGCACGCTGGTGCTGGTGCTGGCGAAGTTGTACGGGTACACGGGGACAGTGCTCCTGGACAGCATGGAGCTTGCCCAGGTGCCTGCCGCCGTCGCGGGCCGGCAGATCGCCTACGTCGGCTCGGACGCGCGAGTGCTCACGGGCACGGTCTTCGAGAACATCGTCTATGGCCTTCGCCATCGCCCGCCCAACCTCGCGGCGCGTGCCGGGGATGGGGGGAGGCGGACCTTCCATTCCGCCCAAGTCGATTAGGCGTCCTTCAGGATCACGATGTGTTTCACCTTCCGGAACTGCTCGACGTCGAGGATGCGAAGTTCCACGGCGCCCTTCCCCACCGGCTCGAGCACGTAGCTCGACACCGGTTGCGCGCTCAAGACCTCGACCTTCTCGGCCGGAATGCGGATGACGTTCTCCTGGTCGGTATCGAGGGGGGCGAACGAAGCCTCGTTGAACTGTCCGGATGGTTCGAGCGTCTTGCCGAATCCGAGGACGCCGCCCTTCGACACGACGACTCCGGAACTGGTCAGCTCCTTCTTCGTTCCCAGCGCGTAGTAGACCGTCGCGATCTCCGCCCGCTTTGCCGCGATCTCCTCCTGCTTCAACGCCAGTTCCAGCTGCTGGTCTTCCACCGCGGTCGAGAGTCCCGCGACGCGGGTCTCCAACGTATCGACCTGCGTCGTGAGCTGGGCGATGTGTGTTTCCTTCTCCGTGACCGACCGGCGAAGATTCGCGATCATCTTTTCCAGCCCGACGATCTGGCCGCCGCTCTTCCTCAGCCTGGCGTCCAGCTCCTCGATTCGTTCCTTCGTGCGCTCGATGGCGCCCTTCAGCGTGGCGATGCGCGAGAGAACGGTGTCGTGCAGCGTCCCCGGAGGCAGAGACTCATCCAGGGAAGGCGCGGGGGCGCCCCGGCTCGCGCCGTTTCCGAGCACGATGGTGTTGAGGCTGTCCTGGATCGCCACGATCTCGCTCACCGCGCGATCGTAGCGTAGGCGGGTCTCGTTCTCGGTGGCCGTCGCCTGCGCGAACTGCGCCGCCGACTGCTTGTACTTCGCGTACGACATGACGGTGGCGCCCAGCAGCAGCACGCTGATGAACGCGAGCACAAATATCGCACTTCGGTGCATGATCGAATCTCCTTGAGGGGTGGCCGGCTCTCGGTTCGCTCTTGCCGCTGCGGGGGGAGAAGCGCAAAACGTATGCCATGGGGGCCGCCGCCTCCGCTCGCCCGAACCGTAGCCCCGTCGCAAGCGGCTCGCGCCGTTGTTCTTGAGTTCTGCGCGAAAACGCTCAGGGCGGGCGATGACAGCAAGAGTTGGCGGCTGGCGGGATGTACGGCCCGGGACGATTGACCCGATCGCTGACCCGGGTGGGGCGTCCCGAGGGAAGGAGGGGGCGCCGGTCGAGCGAGAGGCTACGCCACCGATCGATTGCGCCCATCCCACCCTTCCCGCCACAACGGCGAGCGCTTGACGCTAACCAGGCCAAGGACATCAAGGGCTACACGTCGACCACGCCGAGTGATTCGCAGAGCAGAGTGACCGTGGGGATCGGCTACAGCCTCTAGAACTACTTCTTCTTCTTGGGTTCGGGCGCCTTCTCGATGATCTCGTAGGCGGGATTCGCCGCGACCCCGAAATCTTTCGCTCGTGCGACCGATTCCAATGCCTCCGGCCGCTTCCCAGCCTGGTATAACGCCACCGCCAGATTCACGTAGAACTATCCAAGATAGACATCGCGTAGCTCGTAGCGGCTGATCGCTTCTCGCGAGGCCTTCACGGCGTCGCCGGCGTGATTCTGTGCGAGGAGCACCTGCGCTAATCCGTTGTAAGGCACGGCGGCGTCCGGACGTGACTTGATCGCGGCGCGGAAGGCTTTCTCGGAGTCCTTGAGTTGCTTCAGCTTGAAATAGATCTGCCCGAGATTCGCGTTGGCGACGCTCAAGCCCGGCTCTATCTCCCGAGCCGCCTGGAATTCACTCCGCGCACCCTCGACGTCATCGGTTCCGTAAAACACAAGGCCCAGCGCGTTCCGGGCGAGGGCGCTTCCCGGATTGTCATTCAGGATGCTGGAGGCAAGCTCGCGAGCGGTCGCGAGCTTCGCCGAATCGTTGTGGTTGACGCCATAGACCGCGAGGCAGTTGGCCACGACAGCCTTGGCCAGCGTGTTCCGCGAATCGAGTTCGAGAGCGCCACGCGCGGCCTGCTCCGCCTGATCGAAGTCCTCGACGAGGAACGACTGCTGCGCCACCTTCGCCAGTTCTTGTGCCTGCTCCGCGGGCGATGGCGGTTTCGGACCCAAGGGAATCACGACCGTAGTCTCGGGAGCCGCGACAACCGCGACAATCGTGACCGTGGTCTCGGGTGGCGCTGACGCCACGGCGACCGGGTGCACTTCGATCCCGCGCTCGGGCACCTTCGCCAGATGCGCCGCGGCGGGTAGGAAGATGCTCACTTTCTTCCCGCTTTCCGCTGGAAGAACCTGGACCCGTCGCGCCCCGAACGTACCGTCACGCCCCGCGGAAACGTCGACGATCGCCTGGGCCGGAACGTCGGCCTTGAAGAATCCGTCCTCGTCCGTCTTGGTGCGGATGCCCGGCGCCGCCGCCGCCGAAGGAGCCGCGCCCCGCGGCACTCCCGCGCCCCAGCTAAGGCTCACATCCACGCCCCCGAGCGCGAGACCGTCGCTGTCTTTGACCATTCCATACACGACGCGCGTCTCCGGCTCCACGGGAGTGCGGGCCGCTTCGGGGTTCACAGCCATCTTCTCGCCCCGGACCAGCGTCAGCGCCTCGCCCTTCAAATCCGCGAATGGCGTCTGATCCTTGCCGCGCTGCTGGCGCACCGCCTGGGGAACGTTCTCGTTCAGGTATCCGGCGAGCGACGTCACCGTCACCTTGCCGTAGACCGCCGCCTCGCCGGAGAGGCCCTTCTCGATGAAGTAGGAGAAGAACCCGCGACCCTTCTCGCCCCACTCGTAGGCGCTCTGGCCTCGCTTGCAGGAAAGGAACGTGGCCCGCACACCGGACTCACTGCTCGATTGGAGCGTGAAGGCAGCCTCCAGCGTGCTCGTCGCCAGATTCGGCTGCCGACCGCCGGGGTTGATGGGATCGTCCCGGCAGGCGTCCACCATGATGATGCGATCCGACAACGGCAGCGCTTCCACGTCCTGCATCAGATCCGAAACGTGGAGGGCGCTGGTCCGGAGCGTGCCGGTGCTGCCGATCTCGGTCTCGTAGGTCAGCAGGTAGCGCCGACCGTCGACTTCAACGCCATGGCCGGCGAAATAGAAGAGCAGCATGTCGCCGCCCTTCACGACTTTCCTCAACTCCGCCAACTTGTCGAGAATGGCCGATGCCGTCGGCTTGTCGGTTCCCTCCGACGTGATGAGGAATACCTGGCCCGGGTCGAATTCGGCGTACTGGATCAGCGCGGCGGCGATCGCCTTGGCGTCGCCCACCGCGCCGTTCAGGGGTGGGATCTTGGTGTTTCGGTATTGGTCGAGGCCGACGACGATCGCCCAGCGAGCGCCGCGGCCAGCCTCGGGAGTCGAGGGCTTCTGGCCAACGACTTCGATCTTCCGCGGATCCTGGGCCACGCCGGACAGCGGCAGCACGGCCGCTAATCCCAGGGCGAGAAGGACGATGATTCGCCGGGTGTTCATCGTGACGCCGGGTTAGATCCCGCTCACGGGGCCACGCTGATCGTTACCGGAACCGCCGTCCAGTCGGGCGTCGGAGTCGATGGTGGCGCCTCCGGGGCCGCGGCCGCGTTGGCCGTTCCGGTCGGGACGACGGCGATACCTCGCGTCAGGGCCAGCCCAGCCATCTCGGCGCGAAGCGCGGTGAGGGGGTGTGAGTCCATTCTCACACTCCGCGATTTCGGCGCCTCATCCTTCTTGGTGGCGGCGAGCGCGGCGAACGAGTTCAGGTGAGCGCGAAGCCGCTTGGTCGCATCGAGGTCGGTCGTCGCGAAGACCTGCACGACATCCTCGCCCGCCGGGGGACCGTAATCCCAGGCGAAGCCCGCCTCGTTCGGCTCGGCGAGCGCGTCCGGAATCCGTATCGAGGAGCCGGCCGCCAGTCTGCCGTCGGGCAGGAACCCGCTCTGCTGATGCTCGTTCGGGAAGATGACCGAGACCTTTCCTTCCGTGTCGACGTCGACGATCGTCAGGTAGCAGTCGACGTTCGACTGGATGGCCAGCATCAGACTGTTCGAGGGCGACCGCGAATCCTGCGCCCCGCGGATTCGATAGTCGGGCTTCGAGGCGTCGTCCTCGTCCTCGCCAACGACGCGAACGGCGAGTTCGATTCGGGTCGAGGGATTCGACAGCGACTTGAGTTCACTCGCGTTGAAAGAATTCCGAAGTCGGGGGGCGAGCTGCTCGGCCACCTTGGCGGCGTCGCTCCAGGCGAATTGATCCAGCCGCTTCAGCCCCGCGGCCCCATAGATAGAGACCTGCCCAGGACCATCCGCCACCTCGACGATGAAGTCGGAGAGATCCTCGGGCCCGACGAAGACGGCCTGCGGGAACCGCTCCTGAATCGCGGAGCGGAGATCCTTCGCTGGGGCCCCGGCTGCCCGGAGATCCACGGTCACGCTGGGTTCGGATGGGCCCGTGGCGACCTCGCCGGCGCTCATCCCCGGCTCCGGTGCGAAACTCGGTGGATCGACCGTGCCCACGGCATCGTTGCCACGGAGCGAATCGACCGTGACGACCGCGACGGCGACCGTGGGCGTTTGGGATTTCTCTCCCGGCTTGAAGATCGCCCAGTAGGAACCAGGCTTGGCTCCCAGGATCGCCGCGCCGATGAGCGCCACCTTGGTGGGAACCGTCAGCTTCACCTCGACGAACGGCTGCGATCCCGAAGTGGAGTCGCCCACCCCGCCGCCCGCGCTCACCGAGATGCCGCCCTCCGCGAACGGGGGCGTCATGATCAGATCGGCGGGTCCTTCGAGCGTCGGCAGCGGCGCCTGGATCGCGGCGACGGTGTTCTGCAATTTCGTCAGCACGCCCGTCACTTCGCCGATCAGTTTCACCGGAGGCGCGACGATCATGGCGACCTGAAGCACCTTGGTGAGCGCGAAGGAAAAGACGCCGCGCGGCTTTCCGTCGATGATCGCGTCCAGGGCGCTCTCACCCTGTCCCGTGGCCGATAGCACGACATAGCGCGGCTCCGCCTTGGTCGCAACCGAGCGGGTCTTGATCGTGTTGTCCCCCTCCGCCGCGTAGAGATCCATTCGGACGTCAGGCTGGATGGAGCGAGTCCTGACGGCAAAGCTCCGCGTTGCCGTGCCCGAGTGGCAGGCGTCGAGCACGACCAGGACGCGCTCGGTGCGGAGTCCCGCCAGAATCTTGTTCAGCGTGTCGTCGGTGATGTCGGCGATGCCGCGCGTACGGCCATCGTGGGGAATGAGGGTCTCGTCGAGTCCGTCGTTCTCGTCCGCGTTCAGGTCTTTCACCTGGGATCCGTGGCCCGAGTAGTGGATGTAGACGTTGTCACCGCTCTTCGCGCTGGCCACCACGTTCCGAAGTGCCGCGAGGATCGCCTTCCGAGTGGCCTGACGGTCGGTGAGTGTTTTGATCTGGTTCGGAGGGAAACCCATGCGACGCTGGAGAATCTGCTTTGTCGCCTCCACGTCGGCCACGCAGCCGGCGAGGGGTGGGACTTCGGCGGACGCGTAGCGGTTGATTCCGATGAGGAGCGCGTAACTCGTTCCGGCTGCTTCCGACCGGCTCGCGAGGCCCAGGGACACGAGCGCCGTGAGGAAGAGCATTCCGAAGAGGAATCGCGGCGCGAGGTTCGCCTGCGCTCCTCGGAACCGGGTAGCCGGATGCGCGAAAGACTCTGCCATGACTGGGTCCCCCAATCTTCAGACTTCTCTTGTGGCGATATGCGATGCGGGAGTTGTCCTTGGGTTCTTCTTGAGGTCGGCGTCGAGGAGTCTGACAGAACCCGAATGGTTAGACCATGGCCATTGAACCGCCGTGGGGGTCAGGGGTTCCAGGGTGGTCGAGTGCGGTGGGCCCCGGACGGTCCCGCGCGGCTCCGTTTCCGTGGAGTGGGCCCCGGTAACTTGATTTCTGCTAAGACGCTGCGCTACTCTCCCAGAGGCACACAGTCAGTGGCTGGCAAGGCTCCCGGCGACTGTCCACACTCAGCTCACTAACCACCTCACCGCTCGCCCTAATTAATAGGATCCATCCTGCGGCCCCCACGATCCACCGGCTGGGCGCCGATCCGTCCTTGAACCGAGAGGATAAGTCCATGAAGCGATTCGCGCTCACTCTCATCCTGCTTCTGTCGGCCGGCTTGGCGGGGTGCGGCGACAACGGCATCGGCAAGATCACCGCCCCCAAACTCGGCGGTGCGGGCGACTGGATTCGGACTTCCGGCCCCGCGGGCGACCTGCAGGAGGTCTATACCTTCGCGGTTGGTGGGAGACTGAATATCCTCTACGCCGGAACGGTGAACTCGCTCTTCCGGTCGACCGACAACGGCGCGAGCTGGAAGAAAGTGGTGGCCGGCCTCCCGGTGAGCAACAACCTCGTCTTCTCGCTCGCGGCGAATCGAAACGCTGTCTTCGCGGGGACCTGGTTCAGCGGCCTCTACCGGTCGACCGACGACGGCGCCACATGGGCTTCGGCGAACAACGGCCTTCCGCCGAGCGCCACGATCACCGCCATGGCGACGAGCGGAACGACGGTCTACATCGCGACCGGGAATTTCTTCAACGGCACGGGGCTGGGCCTCTTTCGCTCCGCCGATGACGGCGAGACCTGGACCCCGATCAACACGGGGCTGCCGGTCGACGCGTACGTGGCGAGCCTCGGCGTGAGCGGCACGACCCTCTTCGCTGGAACCGCGAATCCCAATCAGGGGCCCGGCAACGCCTCGGGCGTCTTTCGATCGACGAACAACGGCGATAACTGGACTGCGGTCAACTCGGGACTGCCCGCCGGGACCGAGGTCTACGTCTTCGGAGTCAGCGGCACGACGCTCTTCGCGGATGCGGACGATGGCCTCTACCGCTCGACCGATGGAGGCGGTACCTGGACGCCCGCGAATTCGGGACTTCCAGGCGCGGGCTTCCGCACCTCGTTCGCTGCCGGCGACAACGGCGTTTTCGTGGGTACCAGCGACGGCCTGTTCCGCTCCGGCGACAACGGCGCGAGCTGGACAGCGGTCACGGCCGGAGTTCCGGCCGGCGACTTCGTGGACGCCCTTCTCGGCAACGGCTCCACCGTCTTCGTCTCGACGTTCACGGAAGGAGTGTTCCGCTCCACCGATGGCGGCGCCTCCTGGGCGGAGGTCCGAAACGGCTTGAACAATTCGTTCGCGTTGCAGTCCCTCGCCGTCAGCGGAACAACGGTCTACGCGGGCGAGGGAAGCCGTGTCTTCCGAACTGACGACGACGGCGGCCAGTGGACGTTGATCGGCAATGGTCTCAACAACAACAATGCCGTCCGCGCCCTCGCCGTCAGCGGCGGCAGCGTCTTCGCGGGCTCCGACCTTTGCTATCGCACGCACGACGGGGGCGGCACGTGGGAAATCGCGAGCAACGGACTCTCATCCCCCCCGATCGCCTTCGGCGTCAAGGGCGACTCGCTCTTGGCGGCCCCCTTCTCGGGCGGGGTCTTCCGCTCGACCAATGACGGCGACCTCTGGACCGATATCAGCACGGGCCTCCCGACCACCGGCAACGCCCGGCAGGTGTGGGCGCTCGCGGTTAGCGGCTCGTATGTATTCGCCGGGACGGGCGGCACGGGCGGAAACGGCGTCTACCGCACGACGGTCGACGGCACTACCTGGAGCGACGCCAATTCCGGCCTTCCCGCCGACGTCTGGATTCGCGCGTTCGCGGTGAGCGGCACCACGCTCTTCGCGGGGGTCAACGATCCGGGCGGCGGCGTCTACCGCTCGATCGACAACGGCAACACGTGGACCGCGGTGAACACCGGCCTCCCGGCGAGCCGGGTTTACGCGCTCGCCGCCGTCGGAAACAGCGTCTTCGTGGGGACGCGCGACACCGGAATCTACCGCACTACCGACAACGGCGATCATTGGTCCGTGTACAACGGCGGGCTGAAGGACCTCTGGGTATTCGCTCTCGCCGTCAAGGGCAACACGCTCTTCGCATCGACCTTCGACGGCGCCGTTTGGCGCTCCGCGGCGAACTGACCGTGGCGGGACCTCGTTCATGCTGCGCACTCGGAAGGCGGAGGATTTCGTGAAGAACAAATTCGGGGCCATGTCCCTTTTCATCGTGCTCGTCGCGTGCGCGCCAGCCGCGAAAGCGCAGATCATCTCGACCTCGCTGCCCACGCTCGGCACGGGGGAGACGAAGCTCCCCATCTCGGCCCACTTCATGGTGAGCCCGCTCGGGTCGTGGGATTACAAGGAGGGGTGGTTCAGCGACAAGCGCTCGTCAAACTACGACGAGTATTTCGTCGGCACGGTGGGTAAGACCTCCACTTCCCAGATCCTGGCGGCGGGCGAGGCGGCCATTCCGATCGGCGACAATCGACTAACCGCGACCGTAGGTGGCTGGTACAACCGGATCGGCGACGTCGACTACAACTTCGACGGACAGTTCCTCGTGATCTACGACCCAAGCGTCGTCTTCCTCGACTACTCGATTCCCATGAAGGCGACCATTCCCATCACGGTGACGATGGTGGAGGGCCACGCCGGGCTCTTCTACCGGAACTATGGCGTCCAGGTCGGCGTCGTTCGTTCCCAGCTCAAGTCGGATGGAAACATCGTTGCCCTTCGACGCGAGGACGGAGCCCCGCAGGCCGATCTCGAGGGCTATTTCCCCTTCGACGCGTCGACGACCGACGTGACGCTCTACGGGGTCTACAAGCGGTCGGTCGATCGCGCGGCGGTCTCCGCGGGGTTCGGCATCTACCGCAAGCAGGGGATCAAATCGGCTTCGGACTCTCCGCTCCGGTTCGCGGACAGCAAGATGGTCGCCTCGGGCTTCCTGACGGCGAGCGTGGAACTCAAGCACCGCTTCAGCCTCGATGCTTCCTATTGGTTCATCGGCAAGACGGACCAAGCCAAGGACATCAAGGGCTACACCTCGACCACGCCAAGCGATTCGCAGAGCCGGCTGACGGTGGGAGTCGGATACAGCCTCTAAACGACAGGGGGTCGTGATGAAGATAGGAAACGATCGGCCGGCCGCGCCATTCGCGGCCACGCTGCTTCACGTTATCGTCGCACTTGTCGCCACAATCGTCCTGCTGCAGCCAGCTCCCGCCCGCGCTTACGAAGTCGACACTCACTTCACGATGACCTTCATCCAGTGCCGGATCATGGGCCTCACGGAAGCGGAAGCCCTCACCGTCGCGACCTACGATCAGGGAATGGATGATTCCGAAGGGGTGATCGCCAACACCGGGCCGGGCGGCAGCGTGCCCCATCCGACGGAGGAGGCGCTCTGGCACTCGATTCCCGTCAATGGCACCGCGACCGAGGTGCTGTCGCGCAAGGCGGCGCTCTGGCAGCAGGTGCTGACCGAGAGGTCGACCGAGTGCCAGCTGAGGCGTCTCGGCGTCTTCTTCCACTATCAACAGGACACGTGGGCGCATCGCTGTCATCCGAACTCGAGCCCCACCTCGTTCCAGCCCTATCAGGTCCCGACCGGCCACGCGAGATTCGGCAGCCAGCCCGATCGCCCGCCCTACGATCCGGTCTGCGCGCTACGGAGTCTGGAGGAGGGGCTGTCGTACCTGAGCCAGTTCATGACGACCAGTCTCAAGAGGGCGCCCAACCCGTTGTTCAACAACTACACCCCGGCGCTCGGCGCGATCGCCGAGTTGACCGATAATCGGAAGGGACTCTACTTCCATCAGCTCGCGTCGGACGCCTCGACGCCCGCGCACAAGCTCGTCACCGATCTGATCCGCGCGCAGATCAACTGCTACAAAGTGTCGATCAACGCGAATCCCTACTTCGCCGGTCGCTACACGGCCGACTTCGCCGACACCACCGGAACCTCGGGCCACATCGGGACCAAGAAGAGTCCGGTGCTCGTCGGCCTCCTCGCCGTCTGCGCCGCGAACTGCGTCACCGATGGGAGCAGCCGCGCGATCGGGATCCCCGCCTACGTCCCGCGTATCTCCACCCTGACGACGGCGGCGCTTCTGCAAGAGTGCTCCGCGCCGATCGTCGCCCAGGGGACGACGAGCATCAGCGGAACGACGACGCCAGGTCCCGAAGACGCCTACTCCGTCGAACCGGCCACGGCCGGGAAGACGGTCGACCTCCTGACGATCGAGAAGATCAAGTGCATCAAGCCGGCGGGCGGCGTCGCGATGGAGATCTCGGCGGTCCTCGGTGGGGTGCGCGCGCTGGGGAATTCGTTGCTTCCCTCCGGCGAGTGCTCGAGCTCGTTGGGCACCAGCGCCGGCACCATCGTGCTGACGGCGGTGTCGCTACCCAAGTCCATGGCGGCCGTCGGCATGAGGGGGGCCTCGCAGGCCGTCGGCTACCTCGACGGAAAGTTCAGCGGAACCGACGAGCTAATCGTCCAGGTGGGAGGGAAGCAGATCATCCCAGGGAATGGATTCGGAAGCGGAAAATACTTCGACCTGAAAGCGGGGCAGGAGATCAACACGAACATCCGGATTCCATTCTACGGAAAGACGCGTATCGACCTGATTGAGTACGACCTCGGAACGGACAACGACGATCTGGGCGGAATCGAAGTCATTGGCGGAGAGGACTACCGCATCCAGGATCGAATCGTGATGGCCCCCGATCCTGCCGACGGCAGCGTCTACTACATCACCTACTCCGTGAAGAAGGGCGCCGGGGATCAGAGCGCCATTACGCAATGGATTCTCTGCGGCACGAATCAGTGCGTGGCGTGTGGAAAGGCGAATTGCGCGTCCCAGGACTACTCGCAGGTCGATCGCGACAAGAATAGGAACGATCTGAAGGCTTGCCCCGGCGGATATCGGACCGTTCGGTACGAGCTCTACGATCAGATCTGGCCTGCGGCCGACGTCTACTGCCGTGTTTGCGGGCTCGACGGACCGGTCGATATCGAGTACCTCCTCTGGGGCACCGGCGGCGGCGTCAAGGCCCTGGCCGGCGATTACGACGGCGACGGGACGACCGATGTGGCGCTGACGGGCCAACCGGGTTGGAAAACGATCCCCGTGGCCTTCTCGGAGGGCGCGAAGGGGACCTACAGGGTCACGAATTCGGGCGTCCCCGCCTTCGCGGGGGCGGCCGCCGTCGCCGGAGCGAAGGTCCTGGCCGGCGATGTCAACGGCGACAAGAAGACAGACCTTATCGCGACAGGTGGCGCGCGCTGGGGCTCGATCGCGGTCGCGATCTCGCTCGGCAACGGCACATTCCGAATTGTGAACGCGCCGTTTCCCAACTCGTTCCCCGGGTTGGCCGCGGCTGCCGGCTCCAAGGCGGTGGCGGGGGATTTCAACGGCGACAGGAAGGACGACGTGGCGCTGACCGGCGGGATCGGATGGACGACGATTCCGATCGCGTTCTCGAACGGCGATGGAACCTTTCGTCTCGGCAATCCCACCATCGGCGGCGGCTTCGCCGGCTTTGCCGCGAGCGCGGGCGTGATGGCGGTCTCGGGCGACTTCAATGGCGACGGAATCTCCGATGTGGCCCTCACGGGCGGCATTGGATGGGGGTCGATTCCGGTGGCGTTCGCAAACCGCACCGGCACCTTCAATGTCACCAATGCCGCCTTCCCGGGCAGCTTCGGCGCCATGGCCTCCAAGGCAGGCGCCAAAGCGGTGGCGGCCGATTTCGACGGCGACGGGAAGGCCGACATCGCGCTGACGGGGGTGAGCGGATGGACGGCGATCCCCCTCGCGCTCTCCAACGGAGATGGCACGTTCCGTTCGAGCAGCCTCCCGGGCCCGGGCAACTTCGGCACTCTCGCCGCGACGGCAGGGGTGAAGGCGATAGCGGCCGACTTCAACGGGGACCGGAGGGCCGACATGGGATTGGTCGGAGGGAATAACTGGATGACATTCCCCATCGCGCTCTCGAGCGGAAGCGGAGCCTCGAACGCGGCGGCCGCGGCGGCGCCGCAGCCGCAGCCGGCACCGACGCCGCCCGCGCCCGCCATCTCCCTCGAGAGCATCGTGGGCAACTATCGCCAGGAGCCGGTGCAGAACGACTGGCATATCGGCGCCATCACCGCGGACGGCGGGGGATTCCGCTGGACCAACAAGGCCGGCTTATCCTGGAGCCTGACTCCCGACTTGGCGAACAACCGGCTTCTGACGGGGACCGAGAATCCCTACTATTCCGGAGGAAGCCGCGAGTTCAAGCTGATCGTGAAGGATGCAAACGTGACCGGCTTCTCGTTCAACGGCGGAAACTATATGCGCCAGTAGGGCCTACTTCGGTGTGCCGGGGAATGGCCTGCTATTGGAATTTGTCGGCATGCTTACGACGTCTTCTCCGCCGAGGTAGGGAATCGAGTACGTCTCCCAATCCGCTGGAACGACGCCCGCGCCCGTGAGTTGATCCACGAACATCGCGTATCGGGCCCATTGGTTGGTCATGTCGCGTCTGAATTTGGATTCAACGATGAATACAGGCACGTGCCTCAGCGCCGCGAAATAGGGGCTGCCTGGAGACCCGATCTCACGCACCGGTTTTCCTGCCTTCAGAGCTTCGGATGAGATCATGAGCGACTGGACGGACTTTCGAACGGCCTCGGTGATCTGCTTCCGGGCCGCGCCATCCATCTCGTGGAGCTTCCCGTCTCCGTAGATCGTGAATTCGACCCCATCGAGATTCTTGACGGACCCGCCGCTCTCGTTGAAGTTGTTGTGGTATTTGCGCTCCTTGTTCGCGCGGCGAAGCCACCCGGCAAGGTCCTTGCGGCCGGTCGGGAGCGCTTCGTCCCTGATCGTCTTGAGTTCCGTGATCGGCTCCAGCCATCCGGTGTCGAGGGAGATGCGCCCCTCACCCACCCTATCTTCTTTGCGAAGAGCGTCGCGCTCAATGGCACGCCGGCCGCCGCCAATCGCGATGACCCGCTCCTTCCAATTTTGCGGCTCCGTCGAACGGGCTCCGTTGTCGAGAAGGAAACCGAAGGTCGTCTCATCGCGATTCGCCACCACATGGCCCAATGCGAACAGGTCGGTGAGACTGTGAAGCGCGCTCGCCTCGTAGTGCAACGCCGTCGCCCAATAGTCGGGATTCGTGCGCGCCTTGTCGACGTAGTGGAGCGCGAGCCGGTGCATTCCGACATACCACGCGATCCCGGCCGACGAGAAATGCCAATCGTTCACGTTCGCGATGCGGAGCATCTCGTCGCCCCACCAACCCGCCTCACCGCACGCGTCCGGGCTCGACGCGGTGTCCCGTATGATTCTCTCCGGCGGAACCAGTCCAGATGCGATATAGCGGAGATACTTGCTCGCCGACACCGGGTCCCGGCATTCGGTAGGGAGGCCAAGCGCCTCTCGCGCACCTTCTCCGCGAGGCTTCGGGAATCGAACCAGATCGGTCGACCGGTTCGTCAAATAGCAATTGCCGCTGGCGTCCGCGAAGACGGTACTTCTGTAATCACCGTACAGAGCGACGAGCTCGCCGAAGGAAAATGGCTCGACGGATTTTCCGGTCACCGCCCCGACATAGAGAATCTTCGTAGGAGCCTCGTTCTTGGAAGGAACGCGGATATTCATGTTGTAGGCACGCTGCGAGAAGGCGGGGGCAGGGTAGCACTCGTCCTGAAGGCCCGGGGTCACGCGGATCGTGGCCTTCTGTTTCAAGTTCTCCAGTCTCGTCGCGGACTCGCCCGTGCTGTTGTCCGGGACGCCGACCGCGAACGCTTTCGCGTCGCGGAAGACGCGAATGTATTCCAATGGCCCCGACAGGGTCTTCTTCTGCACCGATGCCGGCAGCGAGATTCCCGGTGGGATGAGAACCTGGGACGCCCCGAGATCGGCGATCAGCTTGTGCTCTTCGGAATTGAAGGCGAGCGCGCCGTTCCCGCTCGGACTCAACAAGATCGCGAGGAGTAGGACGAGGACAACCACGGGAAGACGAGAATCACGTGAGGAGGAATATCGGGGAGCTGACTGAGGAGCCGATCCGTCATGCGGTTCGGGCGTGTCGACTGCGATTCGGTTGGTCATGAGATCGGTTATCACGTGGCTCTCCTCGGTAGAACTCACAGTGGAGGACGCGTTGCAGGCAGGATGTGGAGCGAGAGATGATTTGGTTTGGCGAACCGTGGCGGGATTCTGTCAGTTCCGGCGCGATAACGGCAAGCGCTTTTGCACTCGTCGGAGCCATTCGCTTCGAAGAAGGTGGATTATAGCGCGGTCGAGTTCTAAATTGTAATGCCACGACAAATATGCTAGTCTCCCGACACGAATCGCACGCTGGCTTATGTAGATAGGTGTCTAGCCAGCCCCCTCACCTCGCTCGCCCACCGAAGCCGTCCCCGAAGCAAAGTCCGCTCATGGAAGTGCGCTGGGACCTGGAGCGATTCCTAAATGCATCCAACCCTTCGGTGCCTCGGCAGACTTGTCGTCGTGGCATCGTTCGCCGTGGCCTCCGCCTCGGCGCAGCAGCAACCCCAAGAATCATCGCCGCCGATCGCGAAACCCGCCTGGTCGCTGACTGGCGACCTGGGGGCCGTCGGCGAGCTCTATAGCATCAGCGGTCGAGAGAATCGCCGGCCAAACCAAACGGGCCGCATGTTCTTTCGCCCGACCTTCACCCTCGCCGACCGATACACGATCCGATCCGAGTTCTTGCTCTCCACGGAAGGCTCGTCAGCCCTCGCCCGCCAGAGTATCAATCAATACTTGGTCAATCCGTCCTGGAAATGGAGCCAGACGCGATATAGCGCCCGCATCGGCGACTTCTCCGACGCCTACACTCCGACCACGTTCAACGGTGTTCAAGTTCGAGGGGTAGGGTTGGCTGTTCAGCGCGAGCGTGCGCACGCGGCAATCCTGGGAGGCCGCACGAAACCGGCCACGGAGGGCGGCGCCGACGGGGGGAGCTTCCGACAGGCGCTGTTCGCGGGACAGGCCGGAGTCGGCGACGCACGCCGCTCTCTCTCCGCGTTCGTGCTCTATGCCGCCGACGACGGCGGGTCGCTCCCCGTGCTGCCCGACACGGCCGGGGCGATCGACTCGACCGAGGTTGGGACGGCGGTGAACCCCTATTCCGTTACTCCGCAGAAGAACTTCGTGGTGGCGACGTGGGGGCAGTCGACGTTACTCGACAACCGGCTCTCCCTCGCGGCGGAGGTCGGGCGAAGCAGCTACACGCGCGACCGCCGCGCAGCCGATGCCGGGGGCGGTCGCGTCGACTATGCGCTCGACACCAAGGCGCGGTACGTGCGAAAGCGCTACGAGCTCACCGGAGGCTACAGGCGCATCGGACCCGGGTTCGTCAGCCTTGGCGTCGCCTCGATGCACGCGGACCAGCAAGACCTGACGTCCGGCGGAATACTCCGCATTGGCACGAGCGGCGCGCTCCGCGCCCAGGTCTCCCGTCAGAATGACAATCTCTCTCGCCAAAAGGCCGCGACGACCGTCCGGTATCGCTACGTCTCGACACTGAACCTTCGGCCCACCCGCCTCTGGACCGCCACGATCTCGGGAAACTACGTCACCATGGCCAATCACCTTGCCGACGACTCCGCGCGCGTCGACTTCAGCGCTTGGATTCTGGGGATGAACCACGCTATCGCGCTCGGACATCGGAGCCTCGTGCAGTCCCTATCGTTCGGATACACAGCGCAGGGTTCCGGCGACGACAATCCACTGCGGCGGAACTCGGATGCCCTCTCCCACACCGGACAGGTGCAGGCGATGGTCCGAGTGCTGCGCAACCTGTCGGCGGCGCCCGCCATCGGTATCGCGAGCGTGCAGACGGGCCTGCAAGCCTGGCGAACCACGATGACGTACGGCCTGGCAGTTCAGCACCGCGGTATGGGTCAGCGGCTTACGAGCAGCCTGTCGGGGACGGCGTCGACCGCCGCGGGCGACGAGAACATCCCTGCGACGCTTGGTTCGAGATACACGATGACGCGCTCGGATGCGCTCGAGCTGCGCGTCGCCTTCAATCGTTTCCGGGGGGCGGCCAGGCCAACGGCCGGTGAGACGAACTATGAAGAAAGTACGAGCAGTTTCGGCTGGTCGCACCGCTTCTAGCCGGGCACGTCATCTCCTCGCGAGAGGGCTGGCGATCGCGGCGCTCGGTCTCCTGCCGCTGCAGTCGGCCCCGGCATGGGGTCAGGCGGGATGGTCGGCAAGTCTCGGCGTCCACCCCTTCCCTCCGGCATATCCCAGCGCCTGGGAGTTCGACCCCAACATCGCGTCACTGACAATCACCGCGGTTCCCGGTGTCGATCCCCGTTATCGCCTCGCGATGACGATGTTCCGGAACGGCGCCGTCGTCATGACGGGCAAGAGCCACGATCGGGCGCTGTCTCCACCGATGTTGTCCGCGACCGTCTACACCCCCGATTTGATCGACTGGTCCGACGCGAGCTACGCCGGCTCGATCCGCGGCGGGCTCGACCGGACGGAGCGACTCCCCGAAGGGGACTACATCCTCCAGGTGCGACTCGAGGCGGTGGCGACGGGGCTCACGCTCGCCGAGGCCGATGCTCCCTTTGCGATCACGTATCCCGATCCGCCGATGGTCCTCGTTCCCCTCTGCGGGGACGAGATCCCCTCCGGGTTCCCGGTTTTCCAGTGGACCCCCGTCCAGGCGCCGATCCAATACCCGATTCACTACGTATTCCGCATCGTTGAAATCCTGGAAGGGCAGATCCCCGAGACCGCGCTCACCAACAACGTCGTCCACTATGAAAACCTCGACGTCCGGGACTCGAACTATCCCTATCCGATGAGCGCGCGCCCCCTGGAGGCGGGGAGGGCCTACGTGTGGCAGGTGCAAGCGCTCGACGATGCGGGCCAGCCCCCGGCCGCGAACGCGGGGCGGAGCGAGATCTGCACCTTCAGCGTGCCGAAGACCTTCTCGAACGTGCCGCCCGTCACAACCAACGCCGCCATCTCGCTGGTGCGCACCCATCCCGACGATCCATTCGCGGGCAGCAGTTTCGCCGACCTGAAGGGGAAGCCCTTCATCGAAGTACTTCGCCGACTCGACACCTTGATTCACAGCAAGTCGACCAAGTCGATCCAGATCCCGCTCCCAAGCCTGAAGAATTTCCAATCGATCGCGCTGCCCGACGCCGAAATCAACGTCGACTCGCTCCTCGGCTCCTTCGCCATCGCTTCCCGCGTCAATCTGCTTGGACAAACCGTCGACGTGGTGATGGCGGGGCTGAAGCCGGGGGGTGGGACTGGTGGCTCCGGACTCGATGGCAATTTCGTATTCGGCATCCGGCCCGCCCATTTCGATTTCGGCTCGCTCATCGCGCCGCTCAAGGGATCGATGCTCGAGGACTTCGACTTCAACGGCAACCTCCTCGCCCTTTCGAGCTCGTCGTTTCAACTCGATCCCGCGAGCCTTCCGCCCCTTGGGATCGAGCTCTTCGGTTCGAAGCGCGTCGACCTGACTCCGGGGATCAACTTCCACCACGCAATCTCCATCCCGGGCACCGTGGAACGCCTCAAGCGTCCCTGCGCCGCGCTCGGAATCGAAGATGCGAAGGTCGACCTCGCCGGTGAAGTCGATGTCTCTCTGGACGACCTTCGGGCCGGATCACCGCTGATGGATGCGGTACACATGTCGCTGAAGGCGACGATGACCGGAAAGGATCCGGCCTGGTTTCCCGACTGGCTCGACGCCGGACCTCGAACGGTCGCCTTCCAGATGGACTCCACGCTGCACGTCTTCCTGGGCGCGGAGCTGACCGCCACTCTCGACGGATCGCCACGGACCCTGACGGCCAGCGTCGATGCAGCCGATATCGGCAGCTCCGGCCCCGTCGTTCTCCGTGCGAAGATGGACGACGTCTGGAAGGCACCCTTCGGCGTCTCCTGGCTCGACCTGACCGGGGTCGGACTCGAAGTGACCGCCACCTCCGGGGATAGCACCTCGGTATCGGTCACGGGATCGTTCGATGTCGGTTCGAAGAAATGCGACACGCGCATCGAGATCACGGGTACGGGCGCGGGCCAAAAGGCCCTCTTCACCGGCAGCGTGGACGAGCTGGGCCTTGCCGATGCGCTCCGGCTCGCGGCGCGCGCCGGGCTGCCCGTTCCCGACTCGTTTACCGGCGAAGCGCTGACGCTCACCGACGTCACCATCTCGTTCGAATCATCGGACGCGAACAGCTTCGCCATTTCGGCGACCGCCAAGGTGCACGAAACAGAGGGGGACTTTCTTGTCTCCGTGGCAAAGCGGGAGGGAGGCAATCCCACACTCCTGATCGGTGTCCGGGTGCCCGGATTCCCGCTCGCCGATCTTGCCCCATCGCTCAAGAGCACCATGGTCGGCGAACTGCAGATGCCGCAGGTCGCCTTCACGATCGTCCAGGAGTTGAGTTCGCCAGGCGGTGGCGGTGGCGGGAGCGGGAGCGGTGGCGGGAGCGGCCTCCCAAGCCTCCCCGGCCTCGGAGGATTTACCTTCCCATCGGCAAGCCTCTCCCCGGCGGCGATTCAATTCTTCCGACCCGTCTTCGGAGGAATCGGTGGGACCTCGGGCGGAACATCGGGCGGTACTTCGGGCGGCGTTCCGGACTTCACGCTCCGTTTGTCACCGGGCCTCAACTTCGGCGGCAGGCTACCCCTTTCGCCACTGGGCTCCGACGTGCTCAAGGCGCTGGGGTTCACCGAGAGTTCTCCGGAGGTAGTGCTCCGCGGGTCCCTCGGTCTAGAATTTGGGGTCCTCTCCGGCAGCGGATTCGCGAGTCTGAGCAGCTGGAGCCTCCACGCCGCGATGCCCCCGCGGGACCGAAACCATCTCCCCGACTGGCTCGAGTCCGATCCAAATACGCAACGCTCGCTCGACATCTCGAAGACT
>ERZ1292630.1173-Hain-H41-02um-R3-1173-length-26277-cov-4_pt2 | contig 18967 bp, 19 predicted proteins | sample MGYA00564408_ERZ1292630 | MGnify/ENA primary metagenome ERZ1292630 (study PRJEB36523, sample SAMEA6512641) | groundwater metagenome | collected 2019-01-08 | study: AquaDiva: Metagenomics assemblies of 32 groundwater samples
AATGACAGACAAAGAGCTGAAAAAGTTTTAACTGAAATAAATTCAGGAACAGTTTATTGGAATTGTTGTGATAGAATAAGCCCTCGTTTACCTTGGTCTGGTAGAAAAAACTCTGGTATTGGTTCAACTCTTTCTACTTATGGGATACAAGCTTTTGTTCAACCCAAAGCATGGCATTTAAAAGGGTAAAACATAACAATAACTGTTCAAAAATTGAGAAAATATTTTAAACTACAGATTAAGCAGATTAAATATATTAACTACAGATTCTTATTACAAAATATGTAGCTTATCTGTCTAATATGTATAAATCTGTAGTTTAAATTCTTAGTATTTTTATTATAGATTTTAAATCACAGATTTTTTAACAATAAAAAAAATTATTTTACTTCGTCTTCATCAGGATAATAATCAAACTTAAAATCACCAACTTTAACAGTTTCGCCTTCTTTTGCATTCAATTCTTTTAGTTTTTCAATTACTCCAGCACCTGTTATGATTTTCATAAAACGGTTTAAAGCTCTGTCATCATAAACATCTGTAAGTGATAATAATTTTATAATTCTTTTATTATTGATTTCAAATTCATTATCTTCATTTTTAAATATATCAAAATCAGATACTAATTCTTCTTTTGTATCATCATCATGTTCAACTTTTATATATTCATCTTTTTCAATAGTAGGTAAAATACGAATTATTTCATTAATCAGTTCTTTTATACCATCTCTGGTAGCAGTAGAAATACAATAAACACTTAAACCTTTTTCTTCAAATTGTTTTTTTACTTCTTCAATTTCTTCCTCAAGTAAAAGGTCTATTTTATTAAGTACAATTAGTTTAGTTTTTTTATCAACTTCACCTGGGTACAATAATAATTCATGACTTATAGTTTCCATATCAAAAAATGGATTTTCACTTGAAATATCTATTATATGAACTAATAAACGACTTCTTTCTATATGTCTTAAAAATTTATGACCTAAACCTATTCCCTTGTGTGCCCCTTCGATAAGTCCAGGAATATCTGCCATAACAAAACCATCACCAGCAGATATTTTTACTACACCTAAATTTGGTGTTAAGGTTGTAAAAGGATAATTTGCAATTTTAGGTTTTGATGCAGATACAACACTAAGTAAAGATGATTTTCCTGCGTTTGGTAAACCAACTAAACCAACATCTGCAATAGATTTTAATTCTAAAACTAACTCTCTATAAACTCCAGCTTTACCAGGTTCACTATAATGTGGTGCTTTATTTATTGAGGTTGCAAACTTTGTATTTCCTCTACCACCTCTACCACCTTTAGCAGGAATAAAAATTTGTCCAATTTCAGAGAGATCCGCAATAACTCTATCAGTCTCTTTTTCTTTTACTATAGTACCTAAAGGAACTTTTATTAATAAATCATCAGCTTTTCTACCAAATTGATTTTTTATTCTTCCATCTTCTCCAGAATCGGCAGTAAATTTATGTTTGAATTTGAAATCGAGCAAGGTGTGTAAATTATTATCTGCTTGTAAAATTACAGAACCACCATCTCCTCCATCTCCGCCACTTGGACCACCATTAGGAACATATTTTTCTTTACGAAAATGTATTGCCCCGTTGCCCCCAGAACCACTTTCTATTTTTATTGTAACAATATCTACAAAATCCATTTTTAGTATAAACCAGTTATAAACAAATAATCAAAACCTATTAAAGGAGTATCAATTAAAACATTATTTAATAGGAACAATGGGTATTTTATCATAATTTTTGATATATTTTTATAAAAAAAAATATTACCAGGAATTAAATAATTCCTGATAACTGTCTCCTTTTTATATCTTTACTAAAAGATCTCCTTTCTTGTCTCCTTTTTTTGTCTCCAGTCTTTAAAACCTCCCCTTGTCTCCTTTCTAAGGAAAAGCAAATAACATCCAAATTTAAAGATAAAATTAGATATTAATAAACCAAATTTAAAAACAATAATTTTTTGAGTATAAATAATCAAAAAATGATTTTAAGTTAAAATTTAAAACTTATATTTTAAAATTTCCCTCTTAAATATATAGACGCTAGAAGTAGTTAAAAAGTTCCATTAATTTTACAAAACTTTATAATGATGATTAATGAATGTTGGGGGAATTAATGAGAAAATATCAATATTATAAAGGTTTTTAAGTCTTTTTTTATAAAACTTGAGAGGAAAAAATATTTCTTGAAAAAGAATTTTATTTTTGCTATGATGTTAAATAAGACAAGACCAAGACAAAAAATTAAGGAGATACCAAGAAGGAGATATCTTTATGCAACACAAAAATTTTATTAGATCAGTTTTTTTATCATTTGTACTATGTTCATGCAGCACACTAACAAATCAAGATTTGAAGAATTTAAATCCTAATGCCATATCATCAGCCTCTGGATATAAAAAAAATACATCCAAATCTACACTTTCAAATTCTGCTTCGATAAGCACTCCAAGTATTGTTTATTCAACTACTCCCACAACAACAACAACAGCAAATTATCCTAATCCAACAGCAGCTTCTAGTTCACTTCCAATGGATACAATAGGAGTAACAAGTGATATAAAAGAAAATACCACTTTTAATGGTAAAGTTTTTGATAAAAAAGGTGGAACAATTGATGATGCAATTGTAACAGCAAAATCGGTTGACCCTGCTGTTATGTGGACAGGTGAAACTCAAAAAACAGTTGGTGGTAGTTATGTTTTTAGAAATGCACCAGTTGGAGCTAGAATAGAAATAACAGTTACAAAAGATGGAATTTCAAGAACAAGAACAGAAGTTTTAAAATCAAATTTAACAGGAGATCCTAAAGCAAATGTATTTGAATTTGGTAGTGGTAATATTGCTAATGGAACAGATCCAAATAATTTATATGCTATACCAGATCCAAATGCAATTGGTGATAATTCAATAATAATTTCGTATGATTACTACATAAATTTTACTCCAGATACATTAATAACAGTAGAATATAGTGTTTCAGCAGATAATAAAAAAAATACGGTTTCAAGATATTATAGAGATGGTGAATTTACAATAAAAAATGCTTTTGAATATTCAGATGTTAAAATAACTATAAAAAAACCAGATGGTATAGAAACTGTATTAAAACATAAAATATATAATAAAAAAGAAAATAAAATTCAATTAAATAAATATAATTTTTCTGTTTTGGCAATTAATGAAGAAAATAATCTTAATCCTGATATAAATAAGTTTATTGAGACTGTTTCAAATAATCTATCCACTTTTTCTATAGATATTGATACTGCGTCTTATACACTTATGAGAAGTAGTTTAACAGAGCAAAATAAGCTTCCTGCACGAGATTCTGTTAGAACAGAAGAGTATTTAAACTTTTTTGATTATAAATATCCTCAACCTGAAAATGATCTTTTTAATATTATTACAGATATTGCAACTTCTCCTGTTGGTGATAAAAATAGAAAATTATTAAGAATTGGGCTGAAATCAAAAGATGTAGAAACTTCTCAAAGAAAAAAATCTATTTTAACTTTTGTTATTGATATTTCAGGCTCTATGTCTGCTGAAAATAGACTTCCTGCTGTGAAAAAAAGCCTTGAAGTTTTAGTAAATAACTTAAAACCAGATGATAAAATAGGTATTGTTGTTTTTGGCTCAAATGCAAGAATTGCTTTAGAACATAAATCTATTCAAAATAAAGAAGAAATAATTGACATAATTCGATATCTTGATGTAGAAGGAAGTACAAATACTGAATCTGGGTTAAAAGAAGGATTTAAACTTGCTTCAAAAAACTATGATAAAAATGCAAATAATAGAGTAATTTTATGCTCTGATGGTATTGCAAATGTTGGTATTAGTAATGCAGATAAACTTGCAAATGAATTAAAATCATATAATGAAGGCAAAATACCATTAACAACAATAGGTTTTGGGATAGAAAATTATAATGATGCTTTAATGGAAACATTAGCAAATAAAACTGATGGATATTATGCTTATGTTGATAATATACAAGAGGCTTATAGAGTATTTCTTGAAAATTTAAATGGAACACTTCAAAATTTTGCACGAGATGTAAAAATACAAGTTGATTTTGATAAAAATATTGTAAAAAGATATAGACTTTTGGGTTATGAAAATAGAAAATTAAATAATTCAGATTTTAGAAATGATTCGGTTGATGCTGGAGATATTGGTATAAATTCTAATGTAACTGCTTTATATGAATTAGAATTAAATAATTATGATAAAAACAATAAAATAGGTGATATATCATTGAGGTATAAAAAAGCAAATTTAAATTCTGATATAAAAGAACAAACAAAATCTTTTTATACTTCAGAAATAATACAAGATTTTAATAAAACCTCAACTTCTTTTAAACTGGCTTCTTCTGTTGCTATGTATGCAGAAATTTTAAAAGGTAGTTATTGGTCTAATTATGCTACTTTTGAAGATGTTATAAATCTTTCCGAAGAAGTTCAAAAAAATGTACCTAACTATGACGATTTTAGAGAGTTTGTTTATCTTGCAAAAAAAGCCTCTAATATAAATGGAAAAGGAAAATATTATTATAGAAATACAGATAAAGTTTCGATAACAACTGAAAATTAGTATTGAGAATTAATTAATGTTCGTTTTTATAGAAGTGAAAAGTAAGAAGTAAGAAGTGATTAGCAGGGATTTGATGAATCAAATCCTTTTAGGTTAAGGAAGTTATTTAATTCATGAGCCTTAATATAGATTTGTTCATATAACAGTAATAGCAGGCGTAAAGCACTGCCTATTATTGTTAAGAAAAATTCAAAAATATTTGATGATTATATTTTTACCACAAATTTCCTAAATTTAATCCACCACAAACAGGAATATTAATCCCAGTTAAATAAGAAGCTTTTTGAGAAGCCAAAAAAGTAACTACTGAAGAAATTTCATCTGGTTTTGGTAATCTTTTTATAGAAGTTGCTTGAGTAAATTTTTCGATAAATTCTTTAGGGGCATTTTTTTCAAATCTTTCTGTTAAAATAAAACCAGGGCTTACCATATTTGTTGTTATTCCATATTTTGAATAATCAACAGCTACATTTTTTACTAACCCTTCTAAACCAGCTTTTACAGTGCAATATGCAGGGTAATTTGCAACTCCTACCATCGCAGAAAGAGAGCCTATTATGATTATTCTTCCCCAGTTATTTTTTTTCATATCTTCAATAAAAGTTCTGATTAAATAAAATTGAGAATTTAAATCCATTTCTATAGTTTTAAACCAATCAGATTCTTCCATGTATGATATTTTTTTGGGAAAAGTTTGTTTAGAAGCATTATTTACCAAAATATCAATAGTTCCTATTTCATCTTCAATACTTTTTTTAAGGTCTACGTAATTATCTTTGGTAAGATCAAATACTCTATATATAGCTTTTTTACCACTATTATTAATTTCTTCGCAAACAGATTTTAGTTCAGACTCTGTACGACTTATCATACAAACAGTAACATCTTCATTTGCCAAATCAATTGCTATTTGTTTTCCTAAACCTCTTCCTGCACCAGTTATTAAGGCTTTTTTATTTTTTATACCAAAATCCATTTTTAGTTACCTGTAGTTTGTTTAAATTTTTTCTGCAATGATAATCATATTATCAGATGTAGCACTATAATCTTCATAGTCAAAATTTCCATAAGAATCTATAATTCTTGCTCCACATAAACCCAAAAGAGTTTTTAATTCAGTATAGGTATAAAGTCTTATATCTTGTTCTTGTTCAAATTTTTCTCCATTTTCAATTATTATTTGTTCGGATTTCATTTTTCCTGTAAAAACATTAAAAGTATTTGAAGCTAAAAAGGTTATATTATCTTCAGGATATACAAGCCAAGATCTTGATAATTTACCAATATTTTTTACTGCCCATTCTCTATTTATAGTATCAATTAAAATTCTTCCACCTTTTTTTAAACTTCTTATAAGTTTTTGTAAAAGTTCTAGATTTTCTTTTTCAGAAAAATATCCAAAACTAGTAAACATGCTTATTATTCCATCAAATTCATTTTCATAGTCTATTTTTCTCATGTCTTTTAAAATAAATTCGATATTATTTAGATGAGAAGATTTTTCTTTTGCAATATTAATAAACTCTTCACTAAAATCAACACCTGTTATGTTATATCCTTTTTCTGCTAATAGTATAGAATGTCTTCCATGACCACAGGGTATATCTAATATTTTAGCGTTTTTAGTTAATTCTAAAACAGAATCTATAAAATCTGCTTGATTTTTATTTTTTTCTTCTGTTAATACAGGATAATGAGTTTTTAGGTAGTATTTACCAAAAAAAGTTTCAGTCCATTCCATAGTTTATAATTCACTTTAAATAACTTTTTTAATATACCATAAATTATAATCTAACAAAAGAATATTACTTACTATGGGTGTATTAAATTTTTATAGAATATGTAAAATTTTGTTTATCTATAAAAGATATAATAACCTCTAAACATTTCAGGAGCCGTCTAAAAAGAGGACGTTTCATAAAACGTTGCTACAGAAACATTGGCTTTTAACCTTGTAATCCTATAAAGGATCTGATTAATCAAATCCCTGCTAAAATTGAAATTGTAATTTTTATGCAAAATTTACAAACTCTAAAAAAATGGATATTAATTAATTCTAAATCCTCATTTGATAAATATCTTTTTTTTAGTAAACTAAAATTATTAAGATAGATTTGACCAGCTTGCTGTTTTACTACCTAATTGAATTATTGCATTTACAGTATCTTGAAAAGGTGTAGGCTCATGAATACCTTGTTTTCTAAAACTTATAATTTGATCTATCATACTTATAGCATGGTCAATCTGAGCATTACTACCTCTAACATAAGCACCAATGTTAATAAGATCTACCGCTTCTTTATAGGTAGAAATAATATTTCTTACTTCTGATGCAGCTTTTTGATGCTCTTTTGTTGCTAATCCTGTAAAAAGACGGCTAACACTAGGTAGTGGATCAATAGCTGGATATATATTTTGAGAAGCAATTTTTCTATCCATTACAATATGCCCATCAAGAATACCCCTAACAGCATCTGCAACAGGCTCATCCATATCTCCCCCGTCAACAAGTACTGTATATAAGGCTGTTATTGAACCTTTATCACCCATTCCTGATCTTTCCAAAAGTTGTGGTAAAAGAGCAAAAACAGAAGGTGGATAACCTTTAGATGCTGGAGGCTCTCCAACTGCTAGACCGATTTCACGTTGAGCCATAGCAAAACGAGTTACCGAATCCATCATTAAGAATACTTTTAAACCTTTATCTCTGAAATACTCAGAAATAGAAGTAGCAGTATAAGCACATTTCATACGTTCCAAACTAGAAGTATCTGATGTTGCAGAAACAACAACGGATCTTTTTAGACCTTCTTCTCCTAATGAATCCTCAATAAACTCCAAAACCTCACGACCACGCTCCCCAACGTTACAAACAACAGAGATGTCGCATTTTGCATTTCTGGCAATCATACCTAAAAGAGTACTTTTACCAACCCCAGAACCTGCGAATAACCCTATACGTTGTCCTTCACCCATTGTAAGTAATCCATCAATTACACGACAACCAGTTGGAAGAACGGTATCAATTCTTTTTCTTTTCATTGGGTTTGGAGCTGGACGAACTAATGGATACATATCTTCTGCAATAATAGGACCTTTACCGTCAATAGGATTTCCTAAGCCATCTAAAACTCTTCCTAAAAGACCTGGGCCAACTTTTACAGAAACTTCTCTATTTGTAGCAACAACTTCACAACCTGCACCAATACCTTCTATATTTACAAGAGGCATAAGTAAAACTCTTCTTGATTTAAAACCAACCACCTCGCAGGGATAAACTTTTGATTTATCAGCAGATTTTACCAAACAAAGTTCAGCAATTCTAACTCCTTGAAGTAAGGCTTCTACAATAAGACCAACAACCTGAACTACTTGTCCTCTTGCTCGAACAAGCTCAGAGTTTTTTAAAACTACTGAATAGTTTTGATAATCAAAGTTATGTTCAAAATATCCAACTCTTTCGAGTGTTTTTTCATCAAGTTGTACCACTTTTCCTCCAAATATACTTAAAAACTATGTTTCTATTTTAAGAAGTATATAATTTTCTACTTTATAAACAATTCTTTGCAATGTTGATGGCATTTTTGTTAAAGGTTTTACTAAAAAAGCTTTTATTCCAAAAAGTTTTCCAGCAAGAATATCAGTTGTTACTCTGTCCCCAACAATAATTACTTCTTTCTTTTTTAATTTCATGTGTAACATTGCTTTTTCTAAAAACTTTCCTCTTGGCTTTGATGCTTGTGCAACAAAAGGAATATCGAACTTCTCACAAAACTTTTTTACATATTCAGTTCTACTGTTATTTGAAACAACAAACAAAGAAAAATCTTTTTTTGCTTTCTTAACCCATTTATTTATTTTCTCTTTAGGTGTTTTTTTATCACTAGGAATTAGTGTGTCATCAAGATCCAGAATAATACCTCTGATACCCTCAGTTTTGAGATCATCAAGGTTTATTTCATCAACGCTTCTAAATGTTTTATCTGGTTTTAAATACTTAGATATAAAAGATTTAACCATTATTTATTTCTTTATAGGGTCTTAAATTTATAATTCTTAAAAGACATTATACCTCAAAATTTGAAATTAATCAAAGGAAAATGACCATCAATTTTATCTCCAACTTTTATCTCTAGTCTTGAATTTACAATATTACAAAATAAACCATATTTTTCTGGCTCAATATTTATAATATTAACCATCCCATCCACAACTATTTTTGGAAGTGGATTATACCAAGAATTAAGATCATATTTTTTTGTAAGACGTTTCCAATTTACTTTTGTTTCATTATCTTTTTCAGGTGAAACATAATGAAAAATATGATAACTTTCGCAATTTTCTTTTATAAAAACAAATCCAAAATTTTTTGATGCAAATCTATAACCTAATTCTGTATCTTCATGCCCCCAACCAATAAAAGATTCATCAAAGCCTTCTTCGATTATGTGTTCTTTTTTTATTGATAAAGAATTGCTATCTAAAAAATAACCTTCTTCGATTGGATAACCTCTATCAAAAATATTAAATTCATATTTTATATCATCATTAAGAATATCTTTGTATTTTGGAATGTATTCTTCAGGAATTAGCCCTAATTCTTCTTCTTTATATTCTTTCATCCTATAAACAAAGCTATCTACAAGAATACGATCATATTTTTTATGTATTTTTATATGTTCATCTATATAAGATGAAGGTGTAACAATATCACTGTCAAGAAAAATAATTAACCAACCTCTTACTTTACTAAGACCAATATTTCTTGCCCTAGCAGCTCTAAAACCTTTGTTTTCACCTGCATAAGAATATCTTATATTTAGTTTATCTCTAAAAGAATTAATAACTTCTTTTGTATTATCTGTTGAGCCATCATCAACAATAACTACTTCAAAATTTTTAAAAGTTTGTTTTGTCAAAGCGGAAAGAACATGAATTAAATTTTTTGCTCTATTATAAACAGGCATAACTATTGATACTTCTGGTTCTGGATATTTTGAAATTAAGGTAGGAGAATTTGATTTTGTGCTTTCTTTTTCATTAATTAATTCTTCAAAAAAAGTCTCCCACTTGTTTGCAATATTTTTTATTTCAAATTGAGAAGAAAAATCAATGGCATTTTTAGAAAAAACATCATATTTTTCTTGATTTTTTAATAATAACTTATTTTTTTCTATTAATTCGCTTCTATAGTTATCAGAGAAATTATTTTCTTCTATCAAAAAGCCACTATGATTATTGTCAATTGTTTCAGATAATGCACCTCTTTTAGTTGAAATAACAGGAACTCCATTAATTTGGGCTTCTACAACCGATAAACCAAAGGTTTCTCCAAAAAAATAAGTATGGTCAGAACTATGATTAGGATAAACCATTAAATAACTTTCTTTTAGTTTTTCAGAAAGTTCTTCATTTGGTATAGGTTTATGTAAAAAAACAGAATCTTGAATTGCTTTTTGAAATATTTCTTTTTCTAATTCAATATGAAAAAGATCATTTTTCCCCCAAGTAGAAAAACCACTATAAATATGTAGTTCTAAATCTTCAAATTCTTTTTTTAATTCAGGAAAAATAGTTAATAAAATATCTAAACCTCTATCTGGAGCAGAAATATAGATAAGTCTATTTTTTATTTTTTGAATATTATCATGATGATATTTTTTTACTCCATTTCCAATAACTTTTATATGATTATTAGGGATATGAAATATTTTACTTACAAAATCTTTTTGCCAATTAGAAACAGCTACAATTTTATCTGCTTTAAGACACATATAAGCGGATATTTTTTCTGCCATATCAGGAATTTCATTATTTAAATAAGGGCTATAATCATTATGAATCCATAAAACTATTTTTTTTGCATTTATTTTTGTTCTTAAAATAGATTCAGATGCAACACAAATCAAAATATCAGCAGGTTTTTCTTTTGAATAAGAAATAATTTTATTAGTAATTAAATATTCTATACCATCATAGATCCCTTCAGATCCAAGACAATTACAGAATATTTTTACTTCATGCCCTCTATTTGATAACTCTTCAGCAAGATTAAACATTGCAATTTGAGTACCGCCTAAAGCCTCTTTTTTTATTGGATTATAAGTTATTTTTCTTGTTACAGAATTAATAAAATATATTTTCATTAGACAAAAAGTTCAGATAGCTCTCTTTCAGAAGATTCTATTTTATCATCATCTAAAGAAATAGAATGACATGTCCTACATCTTGGTTCATAAGATTCAGATGCCGCTACTAAAACTACAGGGTCATTATATTTTGCTGGTTCTCCATTTATAAGCCTTTGAGTTCTGGTTGCTGGAGAAGAACATTTAACACATATTGCATGAAGTTTATCAATATATTCTGCAATACAAAGTATTTGAGGCATTAAACCAAATGGAACGCCCCTAAAATCAAGCTCTAAACCAGCTAAAATAACTCTTTTACCACTATCCGCTATTTTTTCAAGTTGAGGAAGAATGCTTTCATCAAAAAATTGAATTTCATCTATTGCTATAACATTTGTATCTTCATCTATGTAGTCCATAATGTTTTCACTTTGAGTTATGCTTACAGCACGGAATTTTATACCATTATGAGCGTTTACAAATTCAGGCTCATATCTATTATCTATATCTGGTTTAAAAACTTGAACCTTTTGTTTAGCTATTTCGGCTCTTTTTATTCTTCTGATTAATTCTTCAGATTTGCCACTAAACATTACACCACAAATAACTTCAATCCAACCTGCTCTATGTTCTGTTTCTCTTATTCTGTTACCCATATTTCTTCTTTGTATCTCTTGAAAATGTGATTATATTCACAATTATATATTATGTTTTTTTCTTTGTAAATTTTTTTTTAATAATTTTATTTATTATAACCAAGTCAAAAAATAATATAAGGAAAAATTAAAAAAGCTATTAAAAACTTATATTTGTTTAATAACTTTAAAAGCTTAATAACTCTTTTTCTGTTTGTTACTCATTTTCAAAACCATATTTATGTTCTAAAACCCGAAAGGGAACATCATAATGATGATTAACTACTTTTTCTTTCCCATTCCATTGTAATACAGGCATATTCCACCGATAAATTTTATTCCTTTTTAATTAATTATAAATCTACTATTTTTTCATATCCAGAAAACTCATGACATTCAGGATTTTCAAGTAATTTTTCTATTTCTTCTTGCTCTTTATCATCTAAAAATTTATCAAAAATATCATCATCTGTATTCAATTTTTTTACCAAATAAAAATAATTCTATGTATAGTTATTATAACATTTCTGCAAAAATATTTTTAAATTAAAATTAATAGAGGTAATAATGAAAAATAGTGATTATATAAGTTTTGAAGATTTTCAAAAAGAATCTTTTAAAAATAACCCTTTATTAAAAAAAACTTATGAAAAACTTGATTTAAAATATGATATTATCAAACAATTTATAAATATCAAGAATGAGTTTATATAAAGGATTTGATGAATCAAATTCTTCTGCTTACTTCTAACTTTTCACTTTTCACTTCTTATACACTCACACATAGAATTATTTATGATAAAATACCTCTATAATATTAGTAAATTTGTTTTGGTAATTATTTTATGTCAGACGAAAAAATAAATGAAGAAATTGGTTCTTCAGCTGAGAATATGAAAGGTATTAAATCTGATTTTGAAGAAAAATTAAAAAAAATAGAAGAAGAACGTGCAAATAAAATTTTAATTCAAGATATTTCTAAAAAAGATGAAAAATCTTCAAAAGTGAGTATAGTTGATATTTCTAAGAAAAAAAATAAACATAAAAAGCTTGATATTTCTCTAAAAAAAGAATTTTTTAAGTTTTCAGAAGAAAATTCAGAAAATTTAATGAAACCTCTAATATATCTTGGTGGAAGTGTTATTGGGATTACAAAATTAACTACTCAAGCTTTATCAGACTTTGGTACACTAATTATAAATCAAAAAAATAAGGATTGATTAATGAAATTTAAAAGTTTTGGTAAAAGAGCTTTTTTAGCCTTAACAATGTCTTTTTTATTAACTTTTTCTGCTTTAGCGGAAGTAAAAGAAGTGATTGCTGAAGGTGAAGCTGCAATAATATCATCTAAAGATGTTGCAGAACAATCTGCTATAGCCTCCGCACTTAGAAATGCTGTAGAACAAACATCTGGATTATATCTTTTATCAGAAACTAAAACAAAAAATTTCCAAGTTATTACAGATGAAATATACACAAAAGCACAAGGATATGTAAGTTCACGAGAAATATTATCTAAAAAAGAAGTAAATGGAAATATTGTTGTAAAAATAAAAGCTCAAGTAAGTATGGAACCTCTTTTAGAGAGTATGAAAAAATTAGGTCTTTTACGTAAATGGACTGTAGCAGTAATAAGTGAAAAAAATAACAATAATGCAAAATATGTTGAATCTGCAACAAATTCAATAAATCAGATAATTATAGATAACGGTTTTAGAGTAGTTGATAATGATGTTTTATCTAGTTTAGAAAAACCAGAAACTATGAATCAAATATTAAAAGGAAACTATCTAGCAGCTTCTCAAATGCTAAGAGATAATGGAGTTGATGTATTGGTAATTTGCAAAACTATTACTGAAAGTTTATCTGGTAACAACTTTAATGCTTATGGAATAGATGTAAATATTCAATCTGTAAAAGGAAGAATAGATGCAAAATTAGTTAGAGCAGATACAGGCGAGCTTCTTGGAGTAAAATCTTTTGAAAAAATTAGTATTGGTGCTGGAGAAGGAACAAAAGCTCAGGCTTTAAAAGATGCTGGCGTTGATGCAGGACACTTTTTTGTTAATCAAATAATTAAATTACCTGCTTCTACATCCGCTTATGTTCAATTATATATAAAAGGGCTTTCTTTTGCTAAAATAAAACCTTTAATTGATGAAATAAAAGCTATTCGAGGAGTTAGAAAAGTTACCAATAAAATATTTAAAAATAAAGAAGCCATTTTTGAAATAGAAACCGAAGGTGATTCAAATTTATTAGCTTCTAATATATCTGAAAATGCTGATTTATTGAAAAAATTTAAGTTTGATATTACTAGTGTAACTTCAGGTAAAATTGAAGCTGTTTGTGAGTAAAATGAAAAATAGATTATTTAAATTAATTATCCCTATTTTATTTGCTACTTTTTTGACAACAAATGTTTATTCTAATGATAACCCTAAAGATACTAAAGAAATAGTAGTAAATGGTTGTGAATCTTTTGAACATTTAACAAAAACAGATAAAGCTGTTTTGTTAATTCATGGATTAGGTGGCTGCCCACATGAAACCAGACAAATTGGAGAATATATAAACAAAAAAGGCTTTGCCGTTTCTGGAATAAGATATCCTGGTCATGGAACAAAAGGAACTGTAATAAGTAACTATGAATGGAAAGATTGGTATAAAACAGTTGAAGATAAGTATTTGGAATTAAAAACTAAATATGACACTGTTTATGTTTTAGGTTTTTCAACTGGTGGAACATTAGGGTTACGACTTGCAGAAAATTATCCTTTAGATAAGCTAGTTTTATTAAGCCCTTTTATTGCTGTAACCTATAAATGGTATTATATTCTTCCACCTGAATTTTATTTAAAAACAGTTGGCACATTGATTGATAATTATCCATCTTCTTTAACTCTTACTCACATAAATGATCCTGTCGCTAGAAAAGAATATATACGAGGAGAAACTTTTTCTTTTAAATGTGGTAGAAGTGCATTAGATTTGATTGATTTGGTAAAAAAAGACATAAAACAAATAAAATCACCTGTTTTGATTATGCACTCTAAAAATGATATGACCACAGATTATTCTGGCTCAGAATTTATTTTTAAAAATATTAGTTCTGAAAATAAAAAATTTATAACTTTAGAAAAATCAAATCATATAATGACACTTGATTTGGAAAAAAGAAAAGTTTATCGAGAAGTTGAGAGCTTTTTAAAAAATGATTAAAAAAAGTTTAGTATTTTTAATTTCATCGCTGTTTTTGTCATCATGTCCTTATGATGATGCTTCTGCCTATTTCCCTCTTAATACCATAATGGTAAAAAGAAATGGTTCTACCGAAAAAGCAGTAGTACAATCTCAAACTCAACGTTTTTCTACTTTTTATAGTACGTTAGAAACGCCTTCTATTTCAATAAATAAAAAAGGGAATTATATTGTAACTTGGACAGATAGTAAAAATGGTACTAGAGATGTTTATGCAAGAAAATTTACCATAGGTGGAATAGCTCAAGGTGAAGCTTTTCAAGTGAATACAACCGAAGCTGGAGATCAAAATTTACCTTGTGTAGCACTAAGTGATAATGATGAATATATAATTACTTGGTCTGGAAAATCATCATCTGGAAATGGTTATGATGTATATGCAAGAAAATATACTTCTAGTGGTTCATCTGGAAACGAATTTAAAGTAAATACCTCTGTTCTTGGAGATCAATGGATTTCTTCGGTGTCAATAAATAGTAGAGGTAGTTATGTTATTGTTTGGCAAAGTAGTAATCAAGATGGTGATGGATTTGGTATTGTAGGACAAAAATTTGATGCTAAGGGAAATTTTTTTGGCGGAGAATTTTTAATAAATAGTGTTACAAATGGTTCTCAAGAATTATCTGATATAGATATGAATGCTAATGGCGAATTTGTTGTTGTATGGAAAGGAAATCAAAATTATTCTAATACAGTTGATGTTAATACTAGAAAATTTACTGATATTTATGCAAGAAAATTTGACAATAAAGGCTCTGCAACAGGAAGTGAAATTACAGTAAGTACAACAATTGGAGAAAATAATTTTCCTTCCGTTTCAATAAATGATTCTCAATCTTTTTCGATTGTTTGGAATGTTAAAGAAAATAATACTCCCAATTATGATATATATGCAAGAACTATAATTGGCAATAATCAAAATACTCAGGCTTTTAAGGTTACAGGTTTTAATAGACCAGATGCTTTATCAAAGTCAGTAGTTGGAATTGATAATAATAATAATACAACTGTTGTTTGGGGATCTGATATAAATAATCGACTTACAAATGGAATTTTTATGAAAAAATTTAATTCAAAAAATCAAGAAGTAGCTCCAGAAATAAAAGTAAATTTAAATGGTTCTGTTTTACAACCAGAAATTTTTTTAGAAAAAAAATCAGCAGATTTTAGTATTGTTTGGAAACAATACTAAATCCATAGTTATTAATTAAATCATTTTTTTTATAAAATCTGTTGTAGTATTCCCATCTATAAAATCTTGATTTGTTAATATTTTTTTATGTAGTTCAATATTTGTTTTTATTCCTTCTATTTTTATCTCTTCTAAAGCTTTTATCATAACATCTATAGCTTCTTTTCTATTTTTACCAAAACTAATTATTTTTGCTAAAAGAGGATCGTAAAAAGGTGTTACTGTATAATCATCATAAATACAACTATCAACTCTAAAATTTTCCATTTCAGGAAAAAATGCTTTGGTTATTTTACCAGGTGAAGGCATAAAAGTTTTTGGATCTTCTGCATATATTCTACATTCTATAGAATGACCTACAAATTTTATTTCATCTTGAGAAAAACTTAATTTTTTCCCCCAAGCTACATTTAATTGTTCTTCAACTAAATCTAGACCTGTAACATATTCAGTAACAGGATGTTCAACTTGCAATCTGGTATTCATTTCTAAAAAATAAAAATCACCTGTTTTATTATCAATAATAAACTCTATTGTGCCTGCATTTTTATAATTAACTGCTTTTGCTAATTTTATGGCACAATCAGTCATTGCTTTTCTTTTTTCAACTGTTAAAAAAGGAGAGGGACTTTCTTCAATAACTTTTTGATGTCTTCTTTGAATAGAACATTCTCTTTCTCCTAAATGAACAGTATTACCTTCATTATCAGCAAAAATTTGTATTTCTATATGTCTAGGTTCTTCAATAAATTTTTCTAAATACATAGATGGATTACCAAAATAAGCTTTCGCTCTACCTTGAGATAATTTATAGGCTTTTTCTAAACCATCTTGATTATATACAACTTCCATTCCTATTCCACCACCACCAGCGGAAGCTTTTAGCATAACAGGAAATCCAATTTCATCTGCTTTTTGTTTTAATTCTTCAATAGATTCAATTAAATCAGAGCCTAATACTAAAGGAATATTTAATGATTTAGCTAATTCTCTTGATTCTATTTTTAAAGACATTTTTTGCATAGAATCAACTGAAGGTCCAATAAAAACAATATTATTTTCATGACATTTATTACTAAAAACTGAATTTTCAGATAATAAACCATAACCAGGATGAATTGCTTCAGATTTTGATTCTTTTGCTACTTCTATTATTTTATCTATATTTAAATAGCTTTTATTTACTTGAGCTTCACCTACAAGATATGATTCATCTGCATTTCTTACATGTAAAGCATCAATATCAGCATCAGAATATATTGCTACCGTTTTTATACCAAGTTTTTTACAAGTTTTTATTATTCTATTGGCAATTTCGCCTCTATTAGCAATTAATACTTTTTTGAACATATTTCTCCTAAATGTTTTTTTATTTAAATTATCAAAAAGATGTAAGTTTCAATTATAAATTATTTCTTGAAAAAGCAAAAGAATAAATGTGTTTGGTTTTATTATATTTATTTAGAAAAAAAATATAAAATATTTTAAGTTTTAGTAAAAAAGTAGTTGATTTATGAAAAAAATTCTGATATTATTAAAGTATGGATCGATGTTCCCAATAATGCAAATGGCTGGGTAATCGATCCTTTTGAGCTTTTAGTAGCTTTCTTCAGCTATTATCTCTTGTAAAGCTGTTATAATCGCTTTATTACTTGATATTTCTATGCTAGATTGAGATGATGTATCTATTATTTTTTTTGCTCTTTTAGATACAGCATGTACTAAAACATATCTATTATCACTTTTTGCCATACTTTGACTCAAAGCTTTCTTTTTATCGTCCATTTTATCGTCCATTTTATTACCTTTGATTTAATAGATTCTTTATATTACAATGATTTGAAGTTATTATAGACTTTACACAATCTACAGACTCTTCAAGGGTATCATTAACTATAAGATAATCATACTCAGGAATACTTTCAAATTCCTTATTTGCAACAGCCAATCTGTTCCTTATTGCTTCTTCATCTTCTGTATTTCTTTCTCTTAATCTTCTTTCTAGTTCTTGAAGTGTTGGAGGAAGAACAAAAACAAATATTCCATTAGGCCATTTTCTTTTAACTTGCATAGCACCCTGAACATCTATTTCAAGAATTACATCATTGCCTCTAGATATTTGTTCTTCTACATAATCTTTTGGTGTTCCATAAAGCTTACCGCCAAAAACACAGGCATATTCAAGTAAAGCATCATTATCAATCATTTCACTAAAATCTTCTATAGATTTAAAGAAATAATCTTCGCCATTAATTTCAGTTCCTCTAGGCTTTCTGGTTGTAACAGAAACAGATTTTACTATAGTAGTAGAAGAATTAATAACTTCGGTTACTATAGTACCTTTTCCTACGCCTGATGGACCTGAAATAACAATAAGGAATCCGTTTGGCTTTTTAAGTTTCCAATTTTTATGAAACTTATCTAAGCTATTTACAGCCATTCTTACTATTCATCCAAATCGTCTGTTTTATCAAACATTCCAGATCTTGTTTTTGCAAGAATTGTTTCTGGCTGAAGAGCAGATAAATAAACTCTACCATAATCTGTTATTATAGCAGCTCTTACTTTTCTTCCTTCTGTATAATCAAAAAGTCCTTTTTCTTTTCCAGAATCAGTATCTTTTTGACCTTTTTCTTCTTTAGCTTTTTGTATAACTCTTTTTATAGGTGCAGATGAAGGACTTACAACTGCAACTATTTCAGCAAAAGGAACTATATTTCCAAAACCTGCTTTAATAAACTTAATGCTTCTTTTACCCATGAAAATCAACCTCCATTAGTAACTAAATATGCTTTACCATCAACTGTTATAAGAGTTCCAGCTTCTCCGTACCCATTTATATAATACTTTGTTGTATTAACTTTCTGAAATCCAACTTTTCCTTCATACAAAGAACTCTGTGCTGCAAAACCTGAGTCAGTAGGATCCATATAATCAATCCCCCAAACATTAACAGGTCCTTTTTGTTTTGTATAAGGATTTACAACTTCTTTATTATAATTTTTTTTATTTGCTTCAATGTCAAGATCAGAAACAGCATCAGGATATACTTGATTATCAACTCTATATGTTTCTAACATAACCTGAAAAGTTCTCATGTTCGTTTTTACAGAAGCTTCTCTA
>ERZ1292630.2084-Hain-H41-02um-R3-2084-length-18941-cov-7_pt1 | contig 18941 bp, 8 predicted proteins | sample MGYA00564408_ERZ1292630 | MGnify/ENA primary metagenome ERZ1292630 (study PRJEB36523, sample SAMEA6512641) | groundwater metagenome | collected 2019-01-08 | study: AquaDiva: Metagenomics assemblies of 32 groundwater samples
CCCCCCCCCCCCCCCCTTCTTCCCCCCCTTCCGCGCAGTTCCCCACAGTGCTTTTGACTGTTGTCTGTTGCTTCATGCGTTGGTGGGTGCATGGTGATCGTGTCGAAATGATTTCACGCCCTTCCGATCCATTTTTTCCGCCCCATTCTTCTCCACAATGCGGTGCTCCTTCGCACCTCTCGTCGAGCCCATGGCAAACACAGTGGGTCTATCATTCTCTCTGTCCGTCTCTTTTCACCTGTCCCCCCTCCTCATTGTCCCCTCCTCATTCCTGTGCATTCGCACCTCAACGCCCCACTTGACTCTTCCCACAATGGTCTGTGGCCTGGATGCTAACAGAAAAGCGCCCGTCGTTCCAGAATTTCCTTCGCTCCGTTCCTCCCTCGTCGGTTTCCCCCCCCACCATCCTGTCTTGACATGTTTCACCCGCTTTCCCACCACAGAATGTCATTTATCGTCGGACGCTTGTAGGCGGCCGTAGGATCGACAGAAAGTATCACACGATCGTCGAAAGGAAGGGTCAAGACGGCCCATTCCTTTGTGCCGCTTGTGTAGGCCCCCCCGTGATTTGATTCTCCGAAAACGTTCGAAAAAGCTCCCTACCCCCGGGCCGGATCTATTTGTCTCCCCCTTCTGCCAGATGTCCGGGCTGCCTCGCGTGTACCGAGCACTACAGTTGAGCGTCCCTGGGCCGGTTTCGCACTTCCAGCTGCGACATGACGTGCCCCTACGGCCGCCGGCGCCGCATCAAGTCGTGGTGCGTGTGGCGGCGTGCGGAATCGCCTTCCGGGATATCGTCGATCGCCGGGGCGGATTTAAATTTATTTCTCGGCCCGCCATTTTGGGCCATGAGTTCGCAGGCACGGTGGTGTCCTGCGGCGACCAGGTCACGAAGTACCGCGTGGGCGACCGCGTCTTGTCCTTGCATTGGGACCAGAGCGAGATGTGGCCTTCACCGCTGCCAACAGCCAAAGGAACCAGTCCGGCTCAGAGCTTTTTTGGCCTCACCACTCCGGGCGGCTACGGCGAGTTTGTGACGTGCGGACAGGGTGCCTTTGTGCGGTGTCCGAAGGGTTGGAGTTCCGTCGAGGCGTGCAGCGTCGTGTCCACCTATGGCACCATGCATATGGCTGGCGTCGTGCGAGCCGGCATCAAGGCGGGCGAGTCGGTGCTCGTGACGGGGGCCGGTGGGGGTCTCGGCACCGCGAGCATCCACTTATTTCTGGCGCTCGGGTGCCGCGTCACGGCGGCTACGTCGACGCCCTCCAAGGCCGCGTGGCTGAGGTCGCGATTCCCTCAGCTGCGCAACGTTGTCTTGTTCGATGCTTCACCCGAGCGCAGTGGCAGGCTCGTTAGCGTCGACGACCCGACCCAACCCTACAACGAGCAGCACGATGCCGTGCTTGAGTGCGTTGGCGGTCCCACCTTCGCCACATCGTTGCGCCACGCCAAGGGCGGTGGCCGCGTCGTCCTCGTGGGCAACGTGGGCGACAACGCCACCCCGCCGCTGCCGCTGGGTATGCTGATCCTCAACTCGATATCGGTCATCGGCAGCGATTCCATCGCGGCGGCGGAGTTTGACGACAACTTGGCCCCCTTCATGGAGAAGCACGGGCTGCGGGCGGCCGTGGACCGCGTCGTGGAGCTCGAGGACGTTCCCAAGATTCACGAGGAGTTGGAGTCAAAGCGCACAACGGGACGCGTGGTGGCAAAGCTGACTCGCAAGGGGGATGCGTTTGATTGGTAGGAGGCGAGGTCGGATAGTCTAGCGCCCCTTGCGTCCTGGGGGCTAGCTGTGACACGATGGAGGCTTCAGGGCTTGAGTTTGTTGCCTTTCTCCCACGATAACAACTTCCCCGAAGGCATCGCCCGATTTTTTCTTCTCTCTCTATCTTCCGTCTCTCTAACACACGTATACTCTCTCGCACATCGTCCCTTTCTCAGTTTTTAAAAAATGGACGCAGAACTGAAGTCGCTGATGGACCAGTTCCGGAAGGTGCAGGAGGCGTCGGCGTCGGCCAACCGTAAGCTGAACGACCGCAATACGGTCGAGATCATTGGCCACCTGTGCCGCCGCCAAGGCCTCGAACTGATTTATACTACGGACGGACGCGAGGTGCTGACACCGGCGCAACTGGAGCGCGAAATTCTCGACGAGGTCGACGTTCAAGGGGGCCGCGTGAACGTCTGCGATCTGCCCGGTCTGCTGTGCGTCGACATATCGCACGTCGAGCGTGCCCTACCGCGCCTTGTCTCAAGTCCTTCGGCCGCGTCGTCCGTGACGACTACGGGCGGGACACCTGGCACCGTGCAGCTCATCGATGGGGAGTTAATGTCGCCGCGGTTCTTGGCGTCCACGTTGGAGGACGTTCTTTCCGAGCTGGAGCTACGCGGCACCGTGTCGGTGACCGACATCGCCCGCAGCGCACGGCTGACGTCGACCCACGTCGCTGCCTTGATGGCGGGTTGGATGCAGACGGGGCGCCTACGAGGCGCGCAGTTCTTCGAGGACGACCAGTCGACGATCTTTACGGCTGATTACCTTGCCTCGACGCAACGACAAGTGCTGGCGATTCTGTCGGCCATTAGCCGACCCACGGACCTCAGTCGCCTCGCAACTCGTCTCGCGAAGGAGATCGCCATCACTGCAACCTCCTCTGCGCCACCAAACAGCGGCCCCCCCCCTCCTCCTCGCGGTAGCGGTGGGAGTGGGGTATCCACTGCGACGACGACGACGACGACGACGGCTACAGCAACGACGGCGACGCGTTCGCCGTTGGTGCCCTCTCCTGAGAAGATGGTCCAAATGGCGGCGCAGCTCTGCCAATTCGGCATGGCGCCAGGTCGACTCGACGGTTGTATGTACACGCCCTACGTTTTCGAAGCCGCGCGAGACGATATGATCGTGCACGCGTATCAGTCAAACGCGATCCTCCCATACAAGTTCGTGCAGACCCAAGCGGGTGTCTCCGCGCCGAAAACGTTTCTCGCATCACGATATGGACTGGGCCCCCCCACTGGCGCGGCAACCCCAACAACCACAACGGCGACGTCCTCCTCCGCCAAGTCTCGCGGATCAGCCTCGAAAGGCGGCAAGGGGTCGAGCGGCACGGCCAAGCCAACCAGCACGCTGGAGACTCCCTCCCCGGAGGAGCTGCCCGCGACGGCAAGGCGGCCTGCCCCGAGGTTGACAGGCCATCTGCTCCAAACGGTGCTCCTCGCCGATTCCGTCGTCGACCACCTCGTCTCCGTACTTGGCACGTGTATGCGCGCGGTAGGCGAGGTGGACCCATCTGCCAATGGTGGTGACATGACGTCCCTTCCCAGTGGTGGTGCGAGCGATGGGGCACCATCTCCCTCGTCACCGGTGAAGCACCGCCTTTGCGTCATCGACTTGACACGGCCCTTCCGCTCCGAGGCGTCCACCGTCGACGCATCGCGGCAGATGGCCGCAGCGGCCAAATCATCGCAGCTGCGCAAGACCCCGTCAGGAGGCGGTAGCAGCGACGGCGTTGGCGGTCGGCAGCCGAGCGATGGCTCGGACGAAGGGCAGGATGAGTATGACACCAGTGGCGCCGCGAGCGCCTTGTTGCTTCCGGAGGCGGTGACGGAGGCGGATGTGGAGGTGCTGTTTGAGACCATTGTCATCCCGCGCACGGCGAGCATGCGTCAAGATGGAGCCGGAGGTGGAGGAGGCCCAGAGGTGATGCTCCTCGGCTCGCGGTTCGTTGTGCACCTGCGAAGACTATGGCAGTATGTGTCGCCGATGATTCTCACTCTTTTGGAAGAGGCTACCATCGCCGGGAAGAAGCTGGGAGGCACCTCCACAGCAGCGGACTCTACGACGGTGGACAAGAAGAGCAGCAAGCACGGGACGGCGGCTGGGGGGGGCGGGAAAGGAGGAGCAGGAGGGGGCAAAAAAGGGGCCGCCGCCAGCAGGACGGCGCCTGGCGGCCGTCGGGAGGACAATGAGGACGACGACGGCGGGGACATCATCGACGCCGATGGTTCGCCGCGGACGCCGTGGCACGTGGCCACGAGTGGACTGTCCACCCTGGCCGTCACGGGTGTGGCGACCAAGGTCGAGCTGGTCACTGCGAAAGCGCTGCTGTTGAGCGGGAACACCGACGCGGCATCGGCCGCCGTGCTCGCCCCGCGTGTACTCCGGCAGCTGTCTGGTCGCATTGCTGAGTTGCTGGAGCAAACGAGGCTCCACGCGCAGGCGCAAGGGTCCGTCGAGGAGAAGAAGTCGCAAGTCGACCGGCAAACTCGCGTTCTCGACGCCGTGTCGCTCCTCCGTCAGTATGCGCAAGGCATCGCCTGGATCGCGACTGAGCCATCGTTGTCGGCAGGCGGCGATCTCCCTGCCGCACTGCACAAGCAACTCTTAACCACGGCTGCCTTGGACGTGACCCGGCAATTGGTACTCGATGTGCTTCCACCCGAACTGGCGGCCAAGTTCACCGGATACGGTAAGTCGAGCGGTTGTGCGGCGCCGTCCGCGTCGACGGGAATCGACACTGCCCATCCGAAGGACATTGTGTCGGAGCTAGTCCCCAAGCCACAGTTGCCCAACTTTCAACCCATTTTGGAAGCGCTGTCGCTCAGCCGAAAGATCGACGACTTCTTGAAGTCGCTGGAGGAGCTTTGGGGTGGCAACATCATCTCCATTCCGATCCGACCGGTAAACAAAAAGACGGACCGTGAGGCTACGCGCACCGCACTTCTGAAATTTGTGGCCGACGAAAAGACCGCGTTACGTTCTGTGTTGTCGATCGGGGCAGACGCCACGTCCAAATCCGCGACGACGATGACGTTACAGCAACTTGCCTCCGTCGCGTATCCACGGCTGCTGATCGCCGTCATGGCTCGCTGCTTCGCGATAGTATTGCCGCCGACGTTTCCGCCGAAGTATTTCCACGGGCTCGTCACCTACGTCGCTTCCTGTTCGCGGTCGTCGGAGGATGCCTCGTTGGCAGTGTCAGCGGGGGGTGAGGCTGCTCCTAACCCGCCTTCGGGGTTAGACGCGCTGTTACCCCCGGCGCGCGTGGCCGCTCTACTGGGGACCGCGCATGCTGCCGCCACTGCCGCGGTGGCCGCCATGCGAGCCGATGGTGCGGGGGGCCACGACGCGAGTACCCCCGCGGACCCTGCCGCTTCTGGCGGTGCGCTCCATCGGGCACTGTGTGACGTCTTCACAGCCGCATTCTAACCCGCACCAATACACAGGGCTGTGGTCCGATTTCCGCCGATGTCGCTGTTTGGCACACTCAGGAGGAGCTGAGGGTGTTTTCCCCTTGTCCAAAAACACCGTGTCAGGTGTGATGTTGGCCCAATTGTGTGTGTTGGGTTGGCCAAAAAAAAGGAGAGACGGAGGGCTATTGTAGAGAGAGAGGGGCGTTGCCTCCACCTCACAGGATGTGGCAGCAGGATCCGGAGGATTCCTCGAGGAGCGTCATGCGGTCCGCACTACATGCCGTGGCGTGGATCGCGTGCGGCCTGGGCTTGTCAGGCTTGTCACCGCCGAAACTTCTCCTCGCTGCCGGGCGTCCCTTTCTTGCGCGGCTCGAAGCCCATTCGGTCGTCGGTCCGGCCATTCAATCCATCGCGAGAGACATCGCCAGTCTGACGCAGAGTGTGTCCACGGCGGCAACGCTCCAAGGTCGTCTGGCTGCCTCGTGGTGGCTGCTGATCAGCGTTGCCCTTCCCGCGCTGACGCAGTTTCGAGGAGGCCCTTGGGTGTGGCTCTCGAAGAACGTCGTCTTCGGCATCCGGGTCATTGATCACCCGGGGAAGGAGCCGCGACGGCAACGCGGCCAACGCCCCTCGGCGTACCCGCCCCCGTATCCCAACGGGTGGTTCCGCATCGGGGGCTCGTGGCAATTGGCGATCAAGGGCGTGCAGCCGCTGCGGGTGCTAGGCCACGATCTCGTGCTCTACCGCACGGAGTCGGGCGTCGCCCGCGTGATGGACGCCTACTGCCCCCATCGCGGGGGCCATCTGGGGATGGTGGGGGTCGTGGAAGGGGAGAACATTCATTGTACCAACCACGGCTGGCAGTTTGGCCCGCAGGGCCATTGCGTGCACATACCCGGACGCAAACCTGAGTCGCTTCCCGCCGTCGCGGCGCGAACGTGGCACGTCACGGAGGCGTGGGATAGCATTTTCCTTTGGCACCACTCGGAAGCGCTGCCGCCACAATGGGACGTGCTTCGGCTGGACGGCTTCCGCACCGCCGCAGCCCCCGCCGCGCAGCGCTCCACGCCCAGTGCTCCAGGAATGGAAACACCCTTCCTTTACTTCGCTGGTCATACGTCCGCCAGCGTCGGGCATACCCACATCCAAGAGATCCCCGAAAACTGTACGGACATCGCCCGATGGGACGTGGTCAGGTTTCTCCCGAAATGGAGTTGGCACAACGAAACGCCAAGCAGCACGAACCGCAAAACGGCGGCCATATTGCTTCCTTCGCAACAAGGGCTTTGCAACCGCGTCGCATTCGTCGTCGCGCAAAGTCATCAGATTTGCCCTGGCATCGTGCGGCACCGCATTACGGTGCTGGATCGGTTTACCATCATTGTACACGAATATGTGACGCCGACGGGCCCTACCACGCAACGCGCGGTCCACACGGTGCACGCGACGCACGGCACCCCACGCTTCTTGGCGCAGTCGGCGTTGTCGATGCTCGACGCCCAGTTGAGAGAACACCGGGAGCATCCCGAAAGGGAGCCGAGCGTCCGCTGCCAAGTGCCGGACCGGTGGAACGGCGACTTTTACGGTCCGTCGTCCGTGCCGTTTCCAGAGGCCGTGGCGAAGGAGAGCATGCTGGAGCCATGGTGAAGGGCACACATGAGCCCACCCCCTCCAGCGGCCTCCATAAACTACCCCCTCACCAGCGGCCTACGTTGTCGTCGGTCCCGCCGACGAGATTGATGCTGGAGCAACAGTGAAAGGGCGTTTGCACTTTCCCTTTCTCTATTCCAGGGGGCCACTATGCGTTTTGGACGCAGGGCGCACCCTTCGGACGCTAACCTAACTTATCATCACAATTTTCATCGTCATGCGCCTGTGCTGGATGGTGACATCGACCGCAAAAGAAAAGAAAAGAGAGAGAGAGAGAGAGAGAGAGACGTTACCGCGTCTGGTAGCTTACAGGTATGTCAGTTCCATCCCTACTCGTGTCGTGCAATATTTGTCCTACCTGGCGACGCCAATACAGTCCCTTCCACCGTACGGTTTTCTTTTTTTTTTTTCTTGGTGAGGAGAAACGGTTTGGGTAAACACTGTGACTTCGAGGGCCATTCACAACCGTATTCGCCGCTGCGTCAGGAGGCGGTGGAAGGGCCCCCCTCTACATCGATCGTCATTTTGCGTGACTCAAAAATCAGGATCCCGGTTTCTCTCTGTGTGCCCCGTCCCCCCCAACATAGTTCACAGCCCTCCCATGTCGTCGGTGGCGAATTCACAGCGACCCATTGCGGCCGCAGTTCATGCCGCGGCGTGGATCGCCGGCGGCCTCGGCGTACCGAGCCTCCTGCAAGGCTTAACCCCAAAGCTTCTCCGTGACTCTGCCCGTCGCCTACTCGCGATGCTCGGGGCGGCGCTGCCGAACATGTTGACCGCGATGTTGGATGCGTCGGCTGCGCGCTTCACCATCGGCGTCACGAAAAAAATTTGGAACTCGGCCACTCGGCACGGAAGCGTCGCGGTGGCATCGTGGTGGCTGCTCCTCAGCGTTGCCCTTCCCGCGCTGACGCAGTTTCGAGGAGGCCCTTGGGTGTGGCTCTCGAAGAACGTCGTCTTCGGCATCCGGGTCATTGATCACCCGGGGAAGGAGCCGCGACGGCAACGCGGCCAACGCCCCTCGGCGTACCCGCCCCCGTATCCCAACGGGTGGTTCCGCATCGGGGGCTCGTGGCAATTGGCGATCAAGGGCGTGCAGCCGCTGCGGGTGCTAGGTCACGATCTCGTTCTCTACCGCACGGAGTCGGGCGTCGCCCGCGTGATGGACGCCTACTGCCCCCACTTGGGCGCCCATCTCGGCGTCGACGGCACCGTCGTGCGGGAGAACATCCGTTGCCCCTTTCATGGCTGGGAGCTGGGCCCGCAAGGTCAGTGCGTGCACGTGCCTGGCTGCGCCCCGGGCGGGTCGCTGCCCGCCGTCGCGGTGCGAACGTGGCACGTCACGGAGGCGTGGGACAGCATCTTTCTGTGGCATCATGCCGAAGGACTGTCGCCGCAGTGGGACTTACTCGTGGACACGTTCAACTCCGGCGCGGCCCAGACCGCCGAAGAGGAGAAGAGCGCCGCGACCACCACCACCCCCGAACAGGAAATGGAAAAATTCTACTTCGCCGGCCATACGTCCGCGGTCGTACACACCCACATCCAAGAAATCCCCGAGAACGGCGCGGATGTGGCGCATTTGGGCATCCTACACGAGGACCTGGTGCTTCCGCAGCTGCGATGGCTGCTCCGCCACCGCTGGACTGCCAGCTGGCGCCCCTGCAAATCGGTGCCGGCTGGAGGTCCTGGAACGCACATGACCGAAATCCTCCTCACTCAACAGGTTCTCCACAACGGCCGGACACCCGCGGCCAATAACACCCGCGACTCTACGTATTACGAGCGACAGTCTAACCCGATGACCGAAGGTTCTGCCGGGGGCGAGCAGGCGTCCGCTGCCGCCGAAGGCAGCGCCGCCGTCCTCTCCAAACCGCGGCTAATTGACGCGACCTACAATACGGACAAGGGAGCGCTGCAGGTTCCTCTCACTTACGTGAGCACACGTATCAACCAGATCGGCCCTGGCATCGTGCGGCTCCGGATCAAGCTGCTCAACCGGTTCACCATCATTGTACACGAATATGTGACGCCGACGGGCCCTACCACACAACGCGCGGTCCACACGTTGCACGCGACGCACGGCACCCCGCGGTACTTAGCGCAGTCGGCTTTGTCGATGCTGGACGCCCAATTCATGAGGGACCATCCTATCTGGGAAAGCAAACGGTACGAGCCGAACCCCTGCTTGAGCGTGATGGACGGCCCGATCGCGGCTTATCGTCGGTGGTACGGCGACTTTTACGGTCCGTCGTCCGTGCCTTTTCCCGAAGCCGTGGCGAAGGAGAGCATGCTGGAGCCATGGTGAAAAGCACACATGCGCCCACCCCCTCCAGTGGCCTACGTTGTCGTCGTTCCCGCGCCCTCGAGACTTTTGGTCACATCCAACGAGATCGATTGCTGGACTTTCTGTAGGTGTCGAACGCCCGTCGTATTTTTTTTCCCGAGCGGTGACCTCGTTGTCTCGTGTTCTCTCGCTGCTATCGCAAACTCTCACAAGACGATTCATCATAACACCCAACGTTACGTCTCTCCTCTCCCTTCCTCCCCCTTCCCCGTTCCCATTCTGCAGCGTTCGTGCCGCACATACCGCGTCATTCGGCGGTGTCGATTTTTTTTCCCCATTTGCCCGTGGACCCCATTCAACCCTCTCCTGATCGGTTCGACTGAGAAAAACACCGCACCATATGCCCTTTGCCGGTTTCATGATTTCTCTTCTTTTTTGCTTCTTTTTCGTTATAGGTCGTCGAGCACGCGAGATAATATCCAATGCCACACATTTCCATCGATTTGTCGTCCCATCCCACGGTGGAGGCCACCGTCACGCTCTCCGTCACGAGACTCAACGACCTCCTGCGCATCCTGATCGATCAAGCCAACGCGCATGACCAGGCCATCGACCAGCTGAAGCATCAGGCGGCCGACCAGCACCAACGGACCCAGGTGCTATCCGACGACTTGGACAAGTTGCGACCCGATGGCAATCGGCTGCAAGCGCTGGCGGCCACCATCGAGAAGGCGCAGTTGACGATGGAGAAGCATCGACAGGAGCTCGACGGCAAGATCGACGCGACCTCGGGACGGCTGAACAAGCGCGTGGACGCCCAGGACGCCACGCTGAAGGGGATGTCCGACCGCCTGGAGAACGACCACGCCAAACTGGACGACCGACTCAGCCGCATGCAGACGGCCACAGCCGAGTGCAAGGACCGACTGGACAAGCTCGTCATTCCCGACGTGCGGCCGCTGCTCGCCGCGGTTGACCGGGTGGAGATGGATGTGAGGCGGATGGGCGATCAAGTCGACGAAGCGGGCATGTTCGTCCAGGCTTGGGGTCCCGTCGACTTCGTTTCCCTCAAAGGCATTCTCAAGCGCGAAAACAACGCGGAGGACCGCGTCGCGTTCGTGCACGCGCTGCCGCCCATGAGGGCGCTCGCGACCAACGTCGGCGCCAATCTGCAAGCCCTTCAGCAGGAGATGGAACGCAACGTGTCGCGAATCGACCACGGCCTCCGTGACAAGGCCAACTTGAGCCTGGTCGTTGAGTGCAACGAGGAGGCCGCGAAGAAGCATAAGCGGCTGTCCGACGACGTCGAAGACTTGTCGCGCAACGTCCGTGGCCTCGCCAGTGACATTCCACTGCGACTGGCGGCCGCGGAGAAGGTCATCGAGCACCTCCGACATCACAAGTTGGACGCGTCGGCGTTGGACCTGAAGGCGGACACCTCGTCGCTCCGAACCCTCGCCACGGAAGTGAACGACATGCACGGGGAAATCGAGGACCTCTATGAAAAACTGCGCGTCGGCGGCGGCCATTCGGGCAGCACGCCGAAGGTCGCGTCCCCTGCGCCCCCCCCTCGCAGTCTTACGAGGAGCGCATCCGCCGCCGCGCTGATCGCGTCGAACACGGACGACCTTAAAAAGCGAATCGATCGCCTCGATGACGTCACGAGCCGCTTGCAGGAGCAAAAGGCGGATAAGACGGATCTCGTCGTGCTGAATGACTTCTTGGAAGCACTGGAACACAAGGTCACAAGTGTGAAGTCGAGTGTCGAGTCCGTCGCCGCGCGCACCTCGCCCCAGCGCGGCGGCGGTGGCAGCGGCCCGAGCTCCGTCGCGCCATCGCGGCCGCCGAGCGGAAGCGCGTCGCTCACCAAGCGTCAAAGTCACACCTCCGTCCTGGCCGAAGCCGCAGGCGGCCGCTCGCCACGACCTACGAGTGGAGGAAGCGCAGCCAGTGCGGCCACGGCGGCTCCGGGGTCCGGCACCGGCGGAGGACCATCTGCGTTGCAGGCAACCTTCCTACCGATCATTCAAGCCGCCACGATGTTCGACGCGACCGCCGACACGCAGAGCAGTCCGTCGAGCAACCGGACGTCTGCAGGGGGACCTGCACCTCCAAAAGGCGTGGGCGGCAACAGCTGGCACATCGGTCGGGGATCCATCTCCGTCCGAGACAGTTCAGGTTCGTGCACACCCGTGACGGTGGTGCCACATGCAGACGCACCGCCGCCTACGTCATAGCGGCACTTCGGGGGGGATTTGTGCCAAATGTTGTTTTTCCAGCAGTCATTCTTTTTTACTTTTGCTTTGTACAATCTGTCGTGTTGGTTGGTTGCCCGAGGGTACCAACCGCGTGTATTTTTCTTTCACACTGTGTTTCCCCCGGTGCCAAATGTGGTATCGTCCTCGCGGAAAAAACGTGACCGAATGAATCTCCTTGTTGGGGAGGAGAGGGAAAGAAGCCTCCTGTGTAGCATTACCCCCATGCCGCCAAAGAAGAAGGCAACAGTGGCCCCGGACGCGCTACTCGCCAGTCCCGCCCCGTGCAATCGTCCCGCAACGCCCAACGACTTTCAGATCGTCGCCACGGTCCGCGCATTGCAAACACTGGTCAACACCGAAGCGAAGTGGTCCTATCGTTTGCACTCCGCGCAACACGCGGAAGCGGTCGTCACGCAGAAGTTGAAGCGCCTGGAGCATCTCAAGGAGCAATGCCGCAAGTGCATTAGCCAACTCGACGGAGACGCAGAAACGGTGGTCGACGAGTTCTGCAGTCTGATTTCTCCGGACCCAGCACAAATGCAGGCATGGTTTCCATCCGGGTCAACGGGGGCGCTTGGCCCTGCCTCGGCGACGGCGTCCTCGTCCGCGAAAGCGGTTTCGCCAGCCGCAGCCGCAACGGCCGCAGCTGCACCCACGGCGGCGAAAACCGCGGCGGCGGCCGCTGGAAAGCCCGTGTTCGTCGGTGCCAGTGAGCCAGTCGACAGCGGATCGGCAGGGTCGATTGCTTTTCCTACGACGACCGCAGCCGCCTCGGTCTTTGCCCACTTACCCGCGACCGTGCAAGCTCGCCGCGCCGCGCAGAAGGCCGCGCTGAGCGCCATGGTGCAAGCGTACTACCGGCTGCCCAGACTGTCGCGCGAGGAAAAAAAGGTGACGCGGCCGACGTCACCCGTCGACATGCAGCGCGAGCTGGAGGAGGCCATGCGGCTGTCGACGCCGATCCCGACCGACTCGCCGTCTTTTGGCCGCAGTACTTTGTCGAGGCGGGGACCAGGGGAATCGGGAAACGGGGGCTTCGGGGCAGGTGGGGCCGCCTCGCTTTCGGCGCTATCCAAGTCACAGTCGATGGTCGCCAGCAAGGCCCTAGGGCCCGCCGGAGGCACCGGCAAAGCGGCCGGCAGGGGTGGAAGTTCTCGGAAGGGTGGCGGTGACGAGGCGTCCCCGATTAGCGCGACGGATCTATTGCTAGCTCAGCTTCACGAGGAGCTGGGCAACGACGTGCACCCATGTGACATCTTGACGCTCCCGGTGCCGCGCGCTCTCGACGTGCGGCTGATGCAGCGCGTGTTAGTGTTGCGGTCGAAGCGGCTGAAGCTCGAGTCTCTGGTCGCGCTCTTCGAGAAGGAAGCGTCGCCGTTGCACGACCGTCTGCGTTGCGTCGCCGACATGAGTCAGGTCGGTCAGTACTCGCTGCTTGCCGTGCAGCCTCGCATCTCCGCCGTCGTGGACCAAGAGGCAGCCTTTCAACGCGTCCGAGCGTCGGAGGACGAGATGTTCCGTCGGACGGCACAAACACCGCCGCCTACGGCGAGCAAGGGGCTCTCCAAAGGCGGCGGCGCCCCAGCGGCGGCTGCGGCCGCCTAATCCACAAGGCGCAAATCTGCGTCATCTGTTTCACGAAAAGCAGAGAGCCAGACAGAAGCGGTGGAGTAGAAGCATTGTTTCAGTTCATTCACCCTCCCCTCCCGCCTGACGGAGTCCCGTCGTGTACGATGCTCGATCGTCAGAGATTTCCTGGAAATGGTGCATCAGCGTCCATACACTATTGCCCTGTTGACTGATGAAAGCTTTTCCCACCTCCTCCTTCACAACCCCCCCTCTGAGCGCAGTCATCGATGACGCCCCAACACAAGACAAAGCCAATCACGACAAGACAAACAGGAGACATTGTGAAAAACGCGTAGAACAAACACAAAGGCAACTTGTTGCACATGGCGGACGACGAGCGTTCTTTGCAAGGAGACATCAGGCGAAGCGGAGATGAGGCGAAGGGCAGGAGGGGCTCCTCGCATCGAGACCGGGCGACGACGGCCCGAGACCGAGAAGGCCAAGGAGATGTCGCGGCGTATGCGTCTGCCAACACGTCGTCGTCGCCCTCCAACACGTCGTCTAGTCCCCTGCCGTCGCGCTCGTCCTCGTCGTCGACCGAAAGGAAGGTGAGGGGAGGCGACTCATCGTCCACGGCGGCGTCGACGGAGCGCCAGCGGCTCCGAGGAGGCACCACGGCGTCGGATGATTGGTCCTTGATGCGCCAGCGGCTAGCCGAGAGCGAGAGGCGCGTCGCGGCCTTCAACCGCAGCGACGCGGCGGTGCCGGCCACGGCGGCAAAGCCTTCTCCCCGCGTCATCAGGCAGCTAGGGCCGCCGCCGCGGGTGGTGGAGATAGACGTTGCGGTGGATCGAGACCACAATCGTCACGGAACCCCGAAGGATGGCGGCGAAGAGGGCGCCGGTTCGTTCGCCACGACTGACCATGCCTTCCTGGCGCTCCCACAGCGTTGGGCGGAGCGCGGTGTCTCCTCGACGTCGGCGCCGGGCGGAGCGACCCTTCGCGTCCAAGATGCCCCGCTCCCTCCCACGACGCTGTTCGAATTCGCCGTCGCCGTGCGCCGCGCGAAGCTGCACTTTCCGGAAGCGTTTGACGATTCGTCGTGGCGCGTAGCTCCATTGTAGTTTCACCACGGGACGGATTCTCTCCCTCTTCCCCACATTTCGCGTTCGACGAATGACGCTTCGCACAAACTCTGTGGGGACCTGTATGTAATGGTGTTATCATGCCCTCTCTCCGGATCCTCATCAGGACTCTTTTTTCCGGTCTCCCTTTCAATCAATCCCCCTACTGTCCCTGTCCCTCTCTTCTCGCGACGCTTCGGAACGGCTTACAGCGCTTCCGCGGTCACTTCTCATCAGCCCTTTCTATCTGCTATTCTGTTGCAGGGCGTTGAGATATTCTTTTGGCACACCAATTTGTCCTTTTGCTCACAACATCTCATCTCGAACGAACACGTCCGCGGCGCTCAACGGCCTAACGTTCACTCAACTCCGGACATCAACATCAAGCTTCTCTCGCCTCTTCGGCAGCCCTCAGTCGGAGGCCTTTTTTATTTCTTTTATTCCGTTGGCGGCGCTGTGCGGCTGTACACTGAATGTCTCGTCGTATGGCCAGGTTGGGAGGCGATGACGATGATGACGGCCACCAGAACGGTCCACGCGGCCGAGACGACGACGGCTTGATGCGCGGCGATCTCGACGAAGCGGCGCACCGCGACGATGACGATGACGACGCGGTCGCAGATGTCATGGCCGATGAGAACGAAGAAGATGAAGGCAGTGATAACGACGAACACGACGCCGCTCGAGGCGGCAAGAAAGGAGCACCGCGTCCGGTCAGTGAAGTGATCTACGACTTCCGACGCAACGACTTTCCCACCGGCATTGAAGTGTTGGGCGACCACTCCGGCGTGACAACGCTGCAGACGAACGAGGACGGTTCTTCCGTGCTGGCCGTCGCCGAAGGGGCCTTTCTGCGCGTGCATCTGCCACCCGGCTTTGCTGGCCACAAGGACCGCTCGACGCGCGCGGCCGCTGCTAGTGGCGGCGACGAGGAGAAAGAGGAGGACGCGCCGTCCGACAATGTCACCTTGAACTACGAGCGCATTAATCACTTCACGCTGACGCTCGACGTGCAGCCGCTGTGTCCTCTCACCAGCGAGATGGCCCTCCTCCAGGCTTCGTTCCCCAACATGCACGGCACCGACGAATGCGTGGTCAACGAGGCCGGATTCGTTGGGGCGTTTCGCGACTTTCAAGGCGAGAGTACGCTGCGTCCGGGCCGGTGGAACCGTATCGTCGTTACCGTTGGCGGGGATTTCACCGGAGGCGCGCCGGAGCATCAGAACCGCGTGATGACGACGTATGTGAACGGTCAAAAGTCATGCGAGATCACCGAAAAATTGTGGGGCTATGGCCCGGACACCCGTTTTTCCATCGATCCGAGGGGCTTCTTGCTCTTCGGCAGCGCCCATGGTCCGACCCACATGCCGGGGAACTTTCTCCTTCGCTACGTGAAGTTCGCGGCCCGGACGTTGAGTAGCGACGACGTCAAAGCGTCGAACCGTGTGGACAGCATCTTCAGCCAATTCGAAGTTCAATCCAAAGCCGACAGCCGCCGACGTCGGGCGGCGCTTTCCCTAGGGGAAGTGATGAAGCGGCCACCGCCCGTTTGGTACGACGGCGCCTTCCTCAGTGCCTTCGCCGATCCGTATTTATCAGGCACCGGCGAGACGGACTACTACCACGTTCTGCTCGTGCTGCATCACGTTATGGGCCGCATGCTGAAGGAGCAGCGCACGTGGCTCGACGAGGTCCTCACGCAAACGGACCTCGACCTCGTACAGCAAATCTGCGTCGACGGGACGATGGCCCGGAGCTTGTCGCTGCTGCGCATGTTCGCCCTCGCGCAGCGCGGGCCCCCGCAGGTCGTGGCCTTTCTCGGCAAGATGCGGAAGATCCTTCTGGAACTGAAAGTCGGGGAGAGCGTGTGGCTGCCAGCGGGCGGCTGGAAAGGCACGCTCGTGGGCGCTGCTCGATTACTGCTCGAGCTCATTAAAGTCGGGCCCACCACATACGATCTGATCGTGGTGAACGTGAACGACGGCCTTGGCGGCTACCACCCAGTCATGTCGGTGCCACCGAAGTTGAAGTACAAAACCTGCATTACCATCGCGGGACTGCCAGAGTCCAAAATCCTCGATGACGGCTGGTGGGTCCATCTCCTGTCCCAATGCGCCGTGGGTTGCGTCCGTGGCGCCCACAGCCTCTACGACCATCTGTTGCCCTTCCTCACGGAGACCAATTGGGCCCACATCGCGGCCCAAACGGAAGCCGATCCTCTGACGCCGTACCGCACGTTGCCCCGTTCAGGGGGGCAAATCTACCGTCTGTATATCGACGCCATGTACAATCGGCTGTTGCATGCGGGGATGACCCCCTCGAGGGTGAAGTTTCTATTATTCAACATCCGTCGACAGTTTCTCAAACTCGCGGTCCACGATTTGTCGTGTGTCGCGGCGGTGGGCGACTCGGATAAGACGTTGATCACGCTGGCTGTCGAGCAGACATGCCGCCGCGCCCTACGCCTCAGCGACAAGTTTCAGCTTCCAGTGCATCTGTTGAAGCTGACCGTCGCCGATTCGAAGGACATTCTTGCCCACATGGACCGTGCTCCCCTCCTGCCAACGGAGAACCTGAAGCCGCCGCCGAAGATCCACATGAACCGCGACACCGTCGTCGCGCAATACGACCAGAAGGCGCCGTTTCATGTCTACCCCGCGATGGAACGGCTTCTCCGGAAGGAGGACACCGACGGACTCGTGGGTCCGGCCATCGGCGTGCCTCGCTTCGTGCCGGTGGACTTTCTTCAGGTGCCGCAGAACGTCACGACCTTCGAAGGAGCGCTGACCGCCCTCCGCTACGCCGACCGTCTTTGCACCTTGACCAGCGTCCAAGACCAGTGCATCAAGAACCACCAGTTCCTGAAGTCGGCGCTCCTGCAGCACGTGTTCACGCAAGTGCTCCCGGTGCCTGCGGGTCCCGGGGCCGACCGTCCTTGCTTGTGGATGGACACGCCCATGCGCTACGGCGTGCAGCTGGATGTGCTCATCCTACTCCAACGCCTCGCGGAGCACTTCACGTCCTCCGTGATGTTCATTGTGACGAATAAATCCTTCGACGCGGTGCGCATCGTCGTCACGGGGGCGATGGCGACCATCGGCGACTGCGTGATGCGCAAGCAGGCCACGGACCATCCGAGCGATGCCTGTCGCATCTTAGTGGAGGGCGGCTTTGGTTTCGACATGGGACGGTTTCCGGAGCAGAGTGAAACCATTGAGGTCGTCGCGCCGGAGGTCAGCGTCACGCGCACAGGTATTATGGACTACTTCAGCCGTGTGAAACCGAGACGCCCGTTTTGGAACTGGGAGTCGTCCATGAAGCCGTGTGCGAATCTATCCGGCTACTTCGATCAATTCACCGCCCAGTTGGCGTTCCCGTCGGATCTCATTAACTACCAGTGCGACACACATGCCCTCGTCATGAAGAACCATCCCGAGGTGCATTGCTATCGTGACCTGTGCTTCGTCTGGAAATTCTTTATGAACACAGAGGCCTTCCCACCGGCGGCGAACTATTCGCAGCGGCAGGCGGAGCAACAATGGAGCTTTGACGGGATGCGTGGGGTGTTCGTCGTTCAGATGCTGGGCAGCCAGCTCACCGGGGAGGCCAACGGTCACCGCTGGCCATCCGGCGCCCTGGCGACGCGCTACACGCTGCCCGTGCGCGTCTTCACCGAGGACGACATCCTCCACATTCACAGCTTCAACTGCTTCGAAAAGTCGCTCACGCAGAAGGACATTGAACTGCTCTTGTCGTTTCTCTTGGTTCCGTACATGCGCATTCCGCTCACGCTGAACTTTTTCGCCACGCAGGATCGGATCCACACCCTCCGCGACAAGGCGCTTCGGCAGTTGCTCGATTCCGTCGTGTTCGAGCCCCACCGCTACTTGCTTTTGAATCACGGCCATGCCCCCGTGATGGTGCCGAGCGAAAACGCCGCACTGCTATCCACGCCCTATGGCGTGTTGTTGAACGAGCTGCATCGCAGCCCCCGAGGACTCATCGACACCGTGGTGTCGCTCGTCTATCAAGCCAGGAAGCTTGACGTGGGCACCGCGTACTCCACCACGCTCTCGGTCATCCTGTATGTGGTGCGGTTGGCCAGTCGCGTGATGAGCGCCGCGAAGCTTTTGGTCGCCGTCGATGCGGGGCAACATCCGACGATTAAGATCCCTCTCCGCGATGTCACGTTGTCCGAGGGCACGAAAAATGTGCTTGCCGACGGCATCGCGACATTGGAAGGACTATTGCGCACCGGTCCGAACAGTGTTAGCAATATGCTAGAAGCCTGGCTCGTGGAATGCTACTCCAAGATGATCCAGGCGTCCACGAATCCGGCCGCGCTCGACGACGTCGACCTCGACGACAGCGACAAGAGTGACGACGACGGAGACGACACGCGGGGGGAGCAATCTCGTGTGGCGACGAAGCGGCCCACGCACCTGCGCCCCGTCATGGATTTGCAGTTGGACGACTGTGACGATGCCGCATGCGACGAGGCGGCAGAGGAGGACATTGCCGACGTGACCGCCAGTGGTGGGTCCGACAAGATGGACCGCAATACCCGCGTGTCCGCGCGACTGTATGCGCATTTGCTCTTGTTTTACCGAGATTTGGCGCCGTGTGACATGAATGAGCGCAACGTCGCGACGATCATGTGCTCGTTTTTGTTCCTGCAAGTCCGGCACACGTGGAACCACGAGCTGCTCGACTTCCCGGAGACCGAAATCTACGACGTCATGCAAAACCAGCGACGGAACATTGTGGACTGGTTTGGCTGCTTCGCGACGACCGAGGAGCGCAACTCCGTCTTGGTGGCCATGTTGCGCGTCACCACCACCACCGGCCTACGCGTCA
>ERZ1292630.528-Hain-H41-02um-R3-528-length-39479-cov-13_pt1 | contig 18938 bp, 17 predicted proteins | sample MGYA00564408_ERZ1292630 | MGnify/ENA primary metagenome ERZ1292630 (study PRJEB36523, sample SAMEA6512641) | groundwater metagenome | collected 2019-01-08 | study: AquaDiva: Metagenomics assemblies of 32 groundwater samples
CCCAGCAGGGGCGTGGCAATCTAATCAGAGGATATATTACTCTTACTAGATTGCCGCGTCGTTGCTACTCCTCGCAATGACAGTTGATTAGATTGCCGCGTCGTTGCTACTCCTCGCAATGACAGAGTGGTAGATTGCTACGTCGCACGAGCCTCCTCGCAATGACAAAGATCTTAAAGAATGTTTTTCGGATTCGCTGGGGCGACCCCGACTGCGTCGTAGAACTCCTGTCTTTCGAGTGTTTCTTTTTCGATAAGCGTTGCCGCGACTTTTTCGATTCTTTCGGTGTTTGACGAGATGATGTCGTTCGCCGTTGCGAGGCCTCCGGAGATTAGCGCGTCGATTTCTTTGTCGATTTTTTCTGCGATCGCTTCGGAGTAATCTCGATTTTCGTGAATCTCGCGGCCGAGGAATATCATATCTGCCTGCTCGCCGTAGACGCGAGGTCCTAGCGCATCGCTCATTCCCCATTTTGTGACCATGTCTCGCGCAAGTCGCGTCGCCTGTCTCATGTCGCTCGAGGCGCCGGTTGTGATATCGCCGAAAAATTTCTTTTCCGCCGCGTATCCTCCGAGCATGACAGCGATGTCCTCAACGTATTCGTCGCGGCGGCGCATCTTTTTATCCTCGATCGGCAACTTGATGGTGTATCCGGCGGCGCGTCCTCGAGAAATGATAGAAATTTTTTGCACCGGATCCGTGTGCGCTTGAAGGTGAGCGACGACCGCGTGACCTATCTCGTGTACGGCAGTGATTTTACGTTCCTCTTCATTCATCAGGTGACTTGTGCGAACAGGGCCGAGCATGACTTTCTCGATCGAGTTCAACAGATCGCTTTCCGTGATTGTTGTTTGGTCTTTTCGCGCGGCAAGAATCGCGGCTTCGTTCATCAAGTTAGCGAGATCCGCGCCGCTGAAACCCGGAGTACGTTCCGCGAGCTTTTTGAGCACGATGTCTTGCGCGAGCGGTTTGTTTTTCGCGTGAATCCCAAGAATCGCTTCGCGGTCCGGCAGATCCGGAAGATCCAAAATTACGCGGCGGTCAAAACGTCCCGGTCTAAGCAGCGCAGGATCCAGCACGTCCGGACGGTTGGTCGCGGCGATTACTATGATTCCGAGGTTTGGTTCAAACCCGTCCATCTCCACAAGAATTTGGTTTAGCGTCTGTTCGCGTTCGTCGTGCGAACCTCCGAGACCGGAACCGCGCTGGCGGCCGACAGCATCAATCTCATCTATAAATACGATGCACGGCGCGCTCTTTTTCGCTTTGGTAAAAAGATCCCTGACGCGGGACGCGCCGACTCCGACGAACATCTCCACGAATTCGGATCCGCTCATGTGGAAGAAAGGGACGCCTGCCTCACCGGAAACGGCTCGCGCCAAAAGCGTTTTTCCGGTTCCGGGCGCGCCCATCAGCAGTACTCCTTTAGGAATTTTTGCACCCAAGGCGATGAATTTTTGCGGACTTCGTAGAAACTCCACGATCTCAAGTAATTCTTCTTTTGCCTCGCGCGCGCCTGCGACATCGGCAAACTTAATCTTGTCTTTTTCATCCTTTTGCATTTCACGCGCTCCGGATTGGCCGAACATCAGAGCTTTGCTGTTTTGTCCCTGCGCTTGTCGAAGAACAAACCACATTATGCCGAGGATCAGGAGGAACGGGATTACGTTTGGAAGAATAACTGCCGCCCAATAGCCAACGCCGGAACTTTCTTTTACTTCAACCTGGATAGCTCGAATCTTCTCCGGCGACACGCCGTAATTTTTCAGGAGTTCGGAAAGCGATTCTCCGGATTCTTTTTTGACAGTTGCCTTGGTGTCGTCGCTTAATACGACTTCAACTTCGGTTCCGCGCACTGTCACGGATTTTACTTTTCCGTCCTCGATGTTCTGCGCGAAAGTTGAGAGATTTAAGTTGTTCGGAGTTCCTACGTTTACGAACGCGAGAATGCCGCCTACAAGAAGAAGCGCGCCGACAAAAAGAAGGACGTGTCGGACGGTTTGGCTCATACTTTTTCAGCTTCTTCTTTTGACTTTTTCAGCGATAGACCGAGGCGATGATTTTCAGGATCAAGCGAAACGATGCGGAATTCGAATTCATCTCCAACGCGTGCGACTTCGTTCACGTCCTTCACGGGTTTCGCAGCCAATTCGCTGATGTGCGCGAGGCCGTGGATTTCCGGATCAAGCTCCACGAACAAACCAAACGGGTTGATTTTGAGAACGCGACCCTTAACGGCTTGTCCCAATTTGTATTTCTCCCCGACGTCTTTCCACGGATCCTGAACAAGCTTTTTCATTGAGAGGAATATTTTCGATCCTTCGATGTTGATGATTTCCGCGCGTACATGGTCGCCCTGTTTCAAAACGTCGCGAGGATGATCGATGCGTTGCCATGCGATTTCCGAGATGTGCACGAGTCCTTCGAGGTTTGTGTCGAAGCGGACGAAGGCGCCGAAATCCGTAACGGCCGTGACTTCTCCTTCCACCGTGTCTCCGACTTTGAATTTTGCGATCACGCCTTCCTGTTGAGTCTCCCAGACCGCTTTTTCAGAAACTATGAGTTTCTCTTCTTCCTCGTTTACGTCGATTACTTTTACGTTAGCCGACGTACCGATAAGCTCGCGGAGTTTTTCCAGGATTTTTGCTTTTTCACCACCGGAAACACGCGGATAATTCTCTGGAGAAAGCTGCGAAACAGGAAGGAACCCGACTACGCTTTCTAGGCGCACGAGTAGTCCGCCTTTGTTCGCATCCAAAATTTTAACCGGAACCACGCTTCCCGCAGTGAACATTTCTTTAAGTTTATCCCATGCCTTTTTGCGACCGGCTCCTTTGAGTGAGAGCTCTAGTTCGCCGAATTCGTTTTCAAGTTCAAAAACCGTGGCCTCCACTTCATCGCCAACCGCCAAGTGCGCGTTAGGATCGAGTTCAGGACCACGTACGAGTCCGATGGCAATGCCGCCGATATCTACGCGGACTTCGTTACGTCCGACCGAGATAACGACACCACCTACCACGTCACCCTTTTTAGGAAAATTTACTCCAACGCCATCGTCTATCAAACGCTTCATTTCTTCGGACGGCACTTGTTCGCTGACGGCCGTTTTCGTCGTTGTATTCATATATTTCGCACATTACCCGGCAGTCGCCAGGCTCCGTCCCAGGTAGGGAGTCGGAGGATTAAATAAGGTGCGTGCACTATATAGGAATATGTAATTTTTCGCAAGGGTTGAGACAGACGTCCGATTGAGCGGTCGTATGCTATACTTTCGCCATGTCAGACACGTTTTTTTTGGATTTATACGACGCTCCGCGAGTGGTGGATTTTTTGGTGGATGCGGCTGCGTATGCGGATGCAAAAGAGCGGGTCGCAGCCGACGATCGGGCTAGGAGATATCACGATGGAGAAGCTTTGGACAAGAGCAAGCTTGCTAGCGCGGCGGTCAAACTCGGTTGGAACACATGGCCTGCGCGAACGGCGGTCGTAGAAACGTTGAACGGCGAACGATCGGATAAAGAATGGTCGAGCGTCATCGCAGCCGTCCGTCCTTCCACCGCTCATCTTCTACAAAGATTTAAAAAAGCGAGCGAGTCAAAGACGTTGGAAGAATTGCTTGCGCATGAAGAGGTTGAGACGGCGCTGCGCGAGGGGGAGCGAATGGAAGTTAATGAGATCAGAAAGCACGTACGCGAAGATTTTTGGAAGACAGACGGCGGAAAGATTGAAGAGATCGTAAAGAAACGGCAAGGCATTCGCGACGAATATAAAAAACTATTGGGGGAATTGCGCGAACTCGCGGTTTCTTTTCAGCCGGTGATGCAGGACGAGGTTTTTTCAAAGATAAAGCACTACGAAAATCGCATTCTTTTCGCAGCAGAGACCGTACCCATGGAAATTTTGGAGAAAGAAATTCAATACTACACCGAACAAAAAGAAATCAGCCCGCTCGAGCAGGGCTGATTTCTTTTTATCCTCCCCCTTACGAAGGGGGAGTTAGAGGGGGTATGATCCCGAATTCTCGGAGGAGACCTCCCCTTGCCCCTCCTTTCCGCCTGAGGCGGATCTGCCTCAGGCATGACGCAAGGAGGGGGATGGAGCAAACGTGAACAATCTAGTATCTATATATCGTCTTATACCCTGTCCAGAGCGAGTAGCCGGCACTGTCGGTTAACGTCGCGCCGTAGGTCACGGTTGAGTTTGGATAAGGGCCGCCCGTCCAAGAGCAAGTGGTCGCGTTATAACAGGTTTGTACAACCTGCGCGTTCACAAGAAGGTCTATTCGCGCCACGCCGTTTTGATCTCCGGCTTCGGCGTTGAAAGTGATGTACTGACTTCCCGTATACCCCGAATCGTGATCCGACTTTGTTTGAATCCATCCGGGTATATTCGCAGGTCCGTAGTAAGTCGTGTTCCTCGGATTGTACGATGTGTTTTGCACAAGAAGTGATCGAGTGTCGCTCCACGAAGATTGGCCGTTCGCGTCTACAGCTCGCGCCGAAAGTGTGATATTCGAACCATCGGTGTAGTCAGCCGAGGAGATATCCAGGCCGCATTCGACGTTGCCTTGTGCGTTTGAGAAGTAACAGTTGCGGCGTACTGTTCCGTTCACCATGATTTCAACCTGCGCAATACCGTCGTTATCCCACGCGCCCACATGGTACGAGGCGGTGCCGTTTAGCGTCGTGATGTACCCAGGGATTGTCCACGTCCAGATCGCAGGAGGAACGGACTTTGAAGAAACGGATGAGGCGGTGGAAATTGCAGTTCCGTTTACGACAAGCGTCTCGACCGCGGAGCCGGTATTGTATCCATAACGATTGGTCGCGACCGCGCGGAATTTTACTGCGCGATTTACGTTGCCATTGCTGTAATAGACAGAGGCGAAGTTACATGTGGCTCCACCGCATGTTTTGACTTTCGCTTCGTTCACGTACAGGTCGATTTTTTCTACTCCGTTATAATCCGTCGCCTCGGCGCTGTAGTTAAAAGTACCTCCGCTTTTGACAGTGAAGCTGGATGGACTGCCAGATGTAGTCAGTCTCGGACCTTTGTTTGACGTGAAGACTCCGCCGCCGGAACCGGTTGTTACGTTAGTGTAGTTCGCTGCTTGATACGCATTTGATACTCTCACCAGTTTTGCAGTTAGAGGAGAGGCGGGACCGCTCTGATAGTCGTTTGAAATCGCTCCGCCGAGAAGTATCGTGCCGCTGCCGTTTGAAGCGGAGGTAACGAAGTAGTCGCTGGTTTTTCCGGCGGATTCAACGCGTCCGTCAAGGTATACGTTGTGAATATTTTTTTCATTATCGATCAGCAACCAATACGCTCCTGTCCAAAGAGCTTTGCTTGGTTTGAGAGCTTGATTTGGATATTTTCTAATGGTCGTCCCGGAAACAATTCCAATAGACGATCCGCTGATTATGACGGCCTCGTTTCCGTTGCTATTTAAGGAACTTTGACTACCGCCGACTACGGAGGCGACGTCGTTTGAAATATCGGTAAAACTGGATCCGTTAGAATAGACATATGCCGCGACAGGTGACCACGTGCCGTAATAGCCATAGCTGTACTGCGATGCAACGAACAGCCACTGGTTTCCGTTGATCGGTGCGATAGTGGAATTGCACGAAGGATCCTCAACGCTCAAGCGACAATAGCGAAGTCCGCCGTATGTTGACGCCTTAATGCTCAAGTTGGATTTTAGCGTACTTGGCAAAACGAGTTCTGTAGGAATGGAATTAACGCCAGTATCCGTGTGCCAAATTAAAACTCTACCTTTGGTAGTCGAGATCATCCAATGGCCGTCTTTTCCAGCTATTTGGACTATGCCTTCTGATGAATTTAAGGCAGATCGAATGTTTGCGGTTTGATTCGTGTACGTTCCATTTTGATATTTAACAATTCCGAAATACGAATTGCCGTTACCAATGGCAGTTCCGTAGATAAATAAAACGCTTTGTCCGTCGCTGACGATGTCGTCAACACGCGATATTCCGGATACTCGAACGTCGTACGTTATGTTCGCCACGTTCGTTCCGTCCGTGCGGTAAACCTGGCCGCCGCTCCAAAGCTCTTGGCCGTCAGTGAAATAATAATATCCGCCAGCGTAGGCACTCGCCCACACCGGGCGGTTGTTGCGATATTGAACCTGGTTCGAGATATCGGTCCAAGTCAGCGGAGTTGCCGCCATGGCAGGAACAGATCCCGCAATAAGCAGTCCAAAAAGAGAAAAAACCGTAATAAGAAGTCGTTTCATATGAGTGAATATATACGCCTATTTGGCGATAATGTCAAGAGTATCTGAAAGAATTGCCGTGGCTCGACTCCATGCCTCCGGATCGGACGTTATCATGGGCGGTTTAGGCATGGAAAGTGCCATTTTTAGGGCTTCAGCCCAATGGTGCGGTTTAGCAGGATCTGCAAAGAGCGTGCCAGGCGGTGCGGTTTCCGGCAATGCGCCCGCCGTAGAGGCGATGCGAGGAGTCCCGAATGCCGCCGCCTCGTGCAGCGGCAGCCCGTATCCCTCGTACCATGAAGGATAGAGGAAGGCGGAGGCGTTTGAATAGAGAGCGGCGAGTTCGGAGTCGGAGGGGCGTTGGATGTGATGGACCCACGAACCATCAAACAGGGGAGGGCGGGACAAGCCCGCCCCTACGAGAATTAATTCCAAATCGGAAAAATCTTTTTCACGACGCAGATCCTCGACAGCCCGCACCGCGGTCCCCGTGTTCTTTCGTGGATCGTTTCCGCCTAGGGCGAGGATGTATTTGTTCGGCGTAGGGGCGGGCTTGTCCCGCCCTCCCCGATCGAGCGAGTAGTGAGTAGCGGGAGATGGAAGTGAAAATCCGATTGGGATCACCGTTATCCGTTCCTCCGGAATATCAAGCAGTCGCATGGCATCCCGCTTCGTCGCCTCCGATACCGCTAGGAGATGCGTAGCATTTTTGATGCATCGTTTCGCTGAGATCGCTTTATGCCAAAGTCGGGATTTGAATGAGAACCAGCGTGGCTCGATCAAGAACGAGAGATCATGCAGTAAAAGGATGTAGGGGCGCATGGCAATGCGTCCGACGAATCCAAGATTAGGAAGGAAGATCGCATCGATTTTCCCAACTTTTTTTTCGACCGCTCGATCCAAAGACGTAAGTCCGGTCATGCACGCCGCACTCCAAATTTTGTTCGGACAGTTTAGATGGATGTGCGTAGGGGCGGGCTTGTCCCGCCCTTCCCCGATGTTTCCGCGTCCAGGGCGGGGGAATAGGGGAGGGCGGGACAAGCCCGCCACTACGAATGCGGTTTTTGCCCCGGTCGTCGCAAAAATAATCTCATCGTCTTCGCGATTCTTCACGAACGCATCAATCAATCCGCGCGCTACGCGGCTTACTCCGCCTTGGATTGGATCGACAAGCGGTCGTGCGTCAATTAGGAAGCGCATTGCTTATGAAATTACGGAACGCCGATGAAAAAACCTCGGTTGAAAATGTTTCCGCATGAGCGCGGATCGCGTGTGGATCAAAACGCGACGGATCAAAACGAATTATCGCATCTCCTATTTCTTCCCAAGATTGCGTTTCAAGATGAATTCCGGTGATCTCCGGTATCACGGTTTCCGTGCCGCCACCTTGTCCGAAAGTGATTACCGGACGTCCAGCGGCCATGGCTTCAACGATCGTGATCCCGAAATCTTCTACTTGTGGACTGATGAAACCGATTGCGCCACGATAAAGCGCGGATTTTTCCTCGTCGGAGACGTGTCCTAGAAACATTGTTTTTCCACCTGCCAGCGAACGGAGTTTTTTTAGCTCCGGACCTGTTCCAAAAACCTTGAGAGGAAGGTTGAGTTTTGTGAACGCCTTAACAATCAGATCGAATCTTTTATATCCGACCAGACGTCCTCCGCAGAGCCAATACGCTCCGGGTTCTGTCGCGATAGAGATTGCCGAGACGTCTACCGGCGGATAAATCACTGCCGCGTCCCTTCTATAATACCGTTTGATCCGCGCGCGGCTCGTGCGAGAGTTTGTCAGCAGAATGTCCGGCCTGTCAGCCGCGAGCTTGTCCCATTGGCGTAGTCTATGCAGTAGCGGCGGCAATAGAGCGCGTATGAACGCCGGTTGCGGGAGGTCATTCAAATATCCGATTCTATCCTGCCACAGGAAACGCGTGGGCGTATGGCAATAGCAAACGTGCAAACTTTCCGGCGACACGATCACGCCTTTTGCGAACGAGCTGGACGAAGAAATAACCAGATCGAACCCACGCAGATCCAGATGCTCCACAGCCATTGGCATGAACGGGAGGTACCATTGATATGCGCGGTGAGCGAGTGGGTATCGATCTAAAAAGGATGTACGAATCACGCGTTCCCGAAAGCGAGCATGGCTGCGCTTAGGGTCATAAATCAGCACGTATGTCGGCGCCTGCGGAAACAAATCCTGCAGAACTCCAAGAACGCGTTCGGCGCCGCCGTCTTGAACGAGGTAATCATGCACAAGTGCCACTCGCAATTCCTTCCACATTCAAACATCTTATGCACGCGATCGAGGACGCGCAACCCCCTTGACGCGTATCTATTTATCATGTAGTTTGAGGTGCCAAGCGCGCATGACCGCGCTTAGGAAGGAGAGGGTGTACATTGCCAACTACTAAAGGGCTCCTGGATGGAGCAAAGTGCAACAAGCGTCATTCCAGCGTGATACCTGAAGCAGAGATCGTGATTTTCGCAGCCAAGAAACTAGCGACGGTAACGAAGGCTCTGCCGAACCACATTGTACCAAGAGGGACAAGCACGCCTCGGCTGGTTTTTCAGGAAATCTACGGCGGCTTGAGGGTCGTCGTTCATGGCAGTGACTGCCTACAGCTTGTCATCGTCTACACGACGAATTCTCATGAGGCGCGTCAAGTGATCGAACGCGCTTGGAGTAGACGCTAGTCCGCCTCTCCCATATCTACTACACCGGCAACCCCGGTTTTTTGTTAATACACGCCTTTTCGATAAATGATCGTGAAAGGGGTTTTGAGTGCTATGTATAAGTCCAAAAATAAAGACCAGTTTTCGATATACCAGGAGTCCAAGCGCACCTCATCTTCAAATTCCAAATCGCTGCGGCCGGAGATTTGAGCGAGTCCCGTAATTCCTGGACGTATGGCTAGTACGCGGCGATGATGGGGGAGATACTTCGCAACTTCGCGCGGTTGATGTGGGCGCGGTCCGACTATGGACATGTCGCCTTTAAGGACGTTCCAGAATTGTAGAAGCTCGTCTATTGACCAGCGACGTAGAAAAATTCCGACTCTAGTGATGCGCGGATCATTTGCGATTTTATAAACCGGTCCGCGTTTGATGCTTTGTTTTTCAATCAATTCTTTTTCGTAACGGAGTTTTTTCGCGCTGTCTTCAAATTGAGGACCGATAGAGTGTTTGCGGTACATGGAGCGCAGCTTGTACAGCAAGAACTGTTCGCCTTTTTCTCCGACGCGAATGTTTTGGAACACGACCGGCAATCCGTCCTCGATCATAATCGCGATCATGGCAATCAGTACGAAAGGGAGCGTCACCAGAAGAATTATAAGCGATAATACGATGTCGAAAGTGCGTTTCGCGATTCTGCCCCATCCGTCGAGAGGAGTGCGTTTTACCTCAACGATCGGAACGCCGGCGGCCGTTGAGACCTCGATGTTGGTAAATGCCGCGGCAAAAAAATCCGCGAGATAATGGAAAGTAATGTGTTGTTCTTCGGTGAACGCTATCAGGTCCAGAGCGCGTTCTTTCGGAAGATCCGGATCCGCCAGTAAAACAACGTCAACGCTCGAGGTTTTTGCCAACTTTAATAACGTCTTTTTCGCTTCATCGTTCCACCCGTCGAATTGATTGATAACCGTATATCCCAAAATCGGACGCATCTCATATTCACGCGCGATTCCGTCCGCCGCTTTAGATCTACCGATAATAACCATTCGTTTATGACCGATGCGCGCGCGGAGCAAAAGATGTCGGATGGATCGAAGAGTCAGGCGAAGTACGAGAACGAAGATTATGGAGAATAACCAGACGGCTAGAACGATGAAGCGAGACGTCGCGATCTCACGTCGGAAAAACACCGTAGCGATAAGCAGCATGGCACCTGCCGTACAAGCAAGTGCGATGCGGCCGAACTCGCTCCAGGCTTTTTTTTGTCGCGTGCTATACAGACCGGCGAGTGCGAATAAAACCATCCATACGAAAGCGAACGTAATCACGGTTCGCAGATATTCGCTGAAAGGGACGTTTTGCAAAACCGGAAGAACTTCCGTAACGAATCTTGAAAAACGAAGAAGATAGGCCGCCATGCCGGCGCCAACGAGCGCGACAAAATCCAACGGGATCAATAGCGCCGTAAACGTCAGATCAATTCTTCGGATCCTCATTTGATGTAAGTTTATCACGTTGAAGCGATCATAAAAAGAAAATCCCCACATCTTTCGTCTTTTGCCGATTCGGCGTGAGACAAGAGATATGGGGATTCGGGCAGGACGGTAAGCCGAATTTTGTCGCGGATGACCATCTATCTGGGATGACGATTGCTCGCCACCTCATGCGAGCTACCAGCGCCCCCACACCTTTGAACGCTGTTCTGTTTCTCGCGTTGAAGCGTTGATCATTGAACGTCGTTGCGCGCACGAATTGTTTTGCGCCTCAATGTTTCGCAGAACTTGCTACGCGAGCGCTCAAAGGTGTGGGGGCTCTTGCTCTTGCACCGGAGAGGGTTTACCACACTCCGATGTCACCATCGGAGGAGAACGGTAGCGGTGCGTTGCTACGACAAGTCGTAGGCGACCACATCCATTCACTTTTCACCTTTTATCCCGACTTTTACATCGGGACTAGTATTGTCTCTGTGGCACTTTCCCTAGGTTTACGAAGTAACGTTGGGCACGTGTCCTTTCGTTATCTCCGCCATATCCCGGCCGCCGTTAGCGGCTCTCCATGATCGCAGACTTGCGTCCATGAACGGTGTTCGGACTTTCCTCCCCCACACCTTTGATCGCTCGCGTAGCAAGTTCTGCGAAACATTGAGGCGCAAAACAATTCGTGCGCGCAACGACGTTCAATGATCAACGCTTCAACGCGAGAAACAGAACAGCGTTCAAAGGTGTGGGGGCGGTCATCTATCCTGCTCGAACACTGGCAACATACATGAAAAAAGGCGTTTTGTCAATCCTCGCGCTTCATTTATCGGTGTGTTAAGATCACTTGGTCGGTATATATGAAACGGCTATTTTTCTTCGGGATTATTCTAATAGTGCCGCTTGCTGCGCTCGGAGTTTGGTTTTGGTCTCTTGGTTCGTTGCCTGCCGTGTCCGCATCGAACATCGTCTTACATATTGAGCATACTGGAGTAGAGGTGAAGGTTGTTGGTGGTGACAAATGGGAGGCAGCCACCGAAGGCATGGTCTTGAAAGAATCCGATGAGGTTCGGACTGACATTTCCGGCCGCGCGACCATTCGATTTTTTGAAACCGGCGAGACTAGATTGCAGGAAAATTCATCCGTTGTTATAGAAAAAGCGGAAGAAGCAGCGGAGCAACCCACTACCGTTTTAATTGAATTGAAACTGATCTCCGGCAAGGTGTGGTCTCGTGTTTTAAGATTGTTGGATTTGGACAGCTCATTCTCCGTTCGGACTGATACGGTTGTGGCTACAGTGCGCGGAACGGCTTTTGAGATGTCCAAAGAAGAAGATGGGACCACGGTTCGTGTATTTGAGTCGGCTGTTGAGGTGGGATCCGAAAATGCGGAAGGAGACACCGTCTCCGAAGGATTTAAGTTGTCTCGTGAGAAAGGTGGCGCATGGAAAACCGTTGAGCGGTTTGGCGTGCAAGAAGAAACTTCGGAATGGTACAAGGAAAATTTGAAAGCGGATGAAGCGTACCTTGATCTGATCAAAGCAAATATCTCAAAGCGATTATCGTCCCGTCCGGTTTCCCGTCCGGATCACCCTCTGTACGGTTTGGCGCGCGCTTCCGAGCGTCTGCATTTGGCATTGTCCGGCAAAAAGAGAAGTGAAAATTTCGGTCGCTATCTCGAATATCGCTTTTATGGAATCAAGGTGTTGGTGGATGACGGAAAATCCGGTTTGGCGTTTCAAGCGATGACCGAATTGAATCAGGATATCGTAAAGCGATTGAAGGAAAAGAGAGGCGACGAAGCAGTAAAATTCATGCGTCGCGCGGAGGCAAAGGTTCGCGTTCTTTTCGATGGTGTAGGGCCTGACTCCTCGTTATATCGTTTGAAACAGCGCATGGAGGATGAAGTACAGGAGATGTCACAGTCGGATAAGGCGTCCGAGCTTTTCGGGCGCATTTCGGCGAGCGACTCGCGTCTTCACGAGGCGGTGGCATTATTGAACGCCGGAAAATTGGACGAGGTTCAGGCGACATTGGAAGCCGCAAAACAGGGTTTGGCGAACATCGGCAGAGATTTGGAAGGAGATACCGATATTACTCCAAATCGGATGAAGGTATTGCGCGGGAAGGTGAAGGCGTTGCTCATTCGTGAAGCTGCAATTTCGTCGCGATTGAAAAACAGCCTTCTTATCCCAGGCGTTACTCCGGAAAACGCTACGACTACGACTTCGATAATTAAGCAGCCGCTTATTTCCACAACTACAACTTCGACAATTAAACCACCGTTAGTTTCAACATCGACGACGATATTACAAAAGCCGCCAACGGCGCCAATGCTTGATTTCATATCGTTGATCGCTTTTCCTAATCCGGTTGAAGTTGGTCAGCTTTCAAGACTTCGCGTAATGGGATTGCTAAGCGACGGTTCGAAGGTTGATGTGACGGCTAGAGCGACGTTTGTGATTATAGGCAACCTCGGAATAATAAGTGGAGCGGCTTATTCCGCCACAAGACTGGGGTCCGTGATTATCGAAGCGGCGGTTTTTGAAAACGGACAGAAAAAAATCGCAAAGATCCCACTCACTATAATCGAACCTCCGACAGCGCCGATCGATACTACTCCGATCGATACTACGTCTAATACTTCCACCGTCAGGCAATGAACATAAAAGGGAAAAATACATTTTTGTGTCCCATCGTGGTCGGCGCTACGGTCGGACTTGTTGCCGCAATCGCGTCTCTTTCAGGGGCTCTGACAACTTGGAGCTCGTTCGCTAGCGATCGATTTTTTTTGTCACGTCCAGCGGATTCCTCCATCGTTATTGTCTCGATAGACGATTCTTCGCTCGCTACGATCGGTCGTTGGCCGTGGCCGCGGGAAGTGCACGCAAGGATAATCGACGCGCTTTCAAAAGCAGGAGCAAGCGCAATAGGATATGACGTTAATTTCCCAGAACCGTCTGATGAGGAAAATGACGCGGCGCTTGAGAGTTCTTTGCGCAGCGCAGGAAATGTCGTTTTACCGGTCGAGTTGCAACTCGCTTTTTCCGGTAGCGCGCTTTCATACGATCCAACCGTGGTCGTCTCACCGTTGCCGAGATTTTCCGCCGCCGCTCGCGCCACGGGTCACAGCAACACGCCGCCGGATATCGACGGCATCGTGCGCCGCATTCCTCTTGTCGCGTATGCTCCTGATAAAAGCGCGGTATCCGCGTTTGCTCTTGAGACCCTCCGTATCTTACAACCGACAATCACTGCGCCAATTAAAGTCATGGATCGTTTTGGACGACTTTTGGTTAATTTCAATGGCCCGCCGCGCCACGTGTTCACAACCATCTCCGCTTCGGACGTCTTGCGCGGAAATTTTGATGCGGCGAAGGTTGCGGGAAAAATTGTGTTTGTCGGATCGAGCGCCGCTGATCTTCATGATGACCGGCTCGTCCCAACGTCGCTCGGATCTCCCATGCCAGGAGTTGAAATCCACGCCTCTTTAGCGGACACTATTCGTTCTGAGAGGTGGCTCGTTCCTGTTCCGAAGTGGATTGAAATGTTATTGCTGTTTGCGATCGGCTTGTTTTTCGGTCTTGTAGTCACATTTTTACGAGCTCGAAACAGCATCGCGGTCGCGGTTATTTTCTGGGTAGGTCTAGTTGTTACCGCGATCGTCTTATTCGATAGAGGGCGAATCTTGGACATCGTGTGGCCTACCATCGCGATTATTTTTTCCTATGTCTCAGTTACTTTGGAACGCCGTCTGACATCCGACCGTGAAAAACGAGAACTGAAAAGCGCGTTTTCACGATACGTCGCGCCAACGGTTGTGGAATCCATTTTGCAGGATCCGTCGCGGCTAAAGCTCGGCGGAGAAAAACGTAGAATGACGGTTTTGTTTTCAGACGTCCGCGGGTTCACAACCATTTCCGAATCGCTTCCGCCGGAACAGCTCGTTGAAATCATGAACACGTATCTCACGGCCATGACGGAAATCGTATTCGCGAACGGCGGGACGCTCGACAAATACATCGGCGACGCGGTAATGGCTTTTTGGAACGCGCCTCTCGATCAGCCGGATCATGCGATTCGCGCGGCTACAACTGCGATCGAGATGCAGAAGAAATTGGCGGATATGAATAAAGAAAAAATCTTTCCGAACGGTATCGAACTAAAAATCGGAGTCGGAATCAACACCGGAGAAATGATCGTTGGAAACATGGGATCGGAAACGCGGTTCGATTACACTGTTCTAGGAGACAATGTGAATCTTGGGGCGCGACTGGAAAGTCTGACGAAAGAGCATGGCGTCGGTATCATCGTCTCCGAAGCCACGCGCTCCGAAGTAGGTGACGCTCTTGTAACGCGCGAGCTCGGCACGGTCACGGTTAAAGGGAAAAAAGCGCCGGTTCTTATTCACGAACTTCTTGAAATCAAAAAATAAATTCTATGGAAACTCTGTTCGATCTAATCTCAAATACGCAAAACGTCCAAGAAATAATTCGATGGGGAGGATACGTCGCGCTCATCGCCATCGTGTTCGCGGAGACGGGATTGTTTTTTGGATTTTTTTTACCGGGAGATTCGTTGCTTGTCACAGCGGGACTTTTTGCAGCTAAAGGGGACTTGAATATTGTGTATTTGTTTCTTTTAATAACAGCCGCGGCCATTATCGGAGACGCTACCGGATTTGAAATCGGACGTCTCACCGGCAAACGAATTTTTGCACGCGAAGATTCGTGGTTGTTCAAGAAAAATCATTTGGAACGCACGCAAGCGTTTTACGAAAAACATGGAGGAAAAACAATCGTAATCGCCCGTTTCATGCCAATCGTCCGTACATTCGCGCCTCTCGTCGCCGGAGTCGCTGGCATGCAATATCGCCGCTTCGCGCTTTTCAACATCTTCGGAGGAATCGCGTGGGTCGGATCAATGCTAGGGATCGGTTATTTTCTCGGCCGCGTCATTCCGAACATAGAAAAATACATTCACATCGTAATCATTGTGGTGATCTTTCTTTCGATTCTTCCTGGGATCGTCTCATATATAAAATCAGGACATTGGAAGAGGTGGTTTGAGAAGGGGAGAGCGGTAAAATCCTAAATTTTCCCCGCCGGCTCTGCCGCGGGGTAATTGATTAAGCGAAAGGTTAAAAGGCGGGAAGTAAAATTGCTGATTATTTGGTCTTGTGTAATAGTAAAGAAAGTTATGAATATGCTCACAAAACAAACGATTAAATCAGCGGCGGTTACTTTGCCTTTGACTGCGTTTAAGTGTCTTTATAAAAGCGCCAGAGGAAAAAAAATCGTTTGTGAAATTGATTTTGCAGCGCTTAAAAGCATTAATGATCCGAATACTCTCGATGAAATGGTCGCTGAGGCGCGTTTGGAATATTTTGCAGATAAGACCAAGTCATTTACTGACACCAAACGGCTTCTCGCATTTCTCGATAATTAGTCTTCGCCGGATTTATGCTGACTCTTCATGTTGCGTCGCGCTTCAAGCGTTCGTACAAGAAAATGCCGGCGCACATAAAAGAGAGCTTCGGAGCAAAAATTGATTCTTTCAAGGAATTTCCTTTTGATTCAAAAGTTGGAACGCATAAACTACGTGGCAATTTAACAGACTATTATGCATTTTGTTTGCGAGATGGATATCGCGTACTTTTTGAATTTGAGGATGGCAATAATGTACTTCTTGTAAACATAGGTAGCCACGACGATTATTCAAAGTGGGCAGAATAACTAACATTATACTCGGCCGCGTAATCCCAAACATCGAAAAATATATTCATTTCGTAATTGCCATCGTCATCTTCCTGTCGATCTTGCCCGGCATCATCTCATATATAAAATCCGGGCATTGGAAGAAGTGGTTTGAGAAGGGAAAAGTATGAACACATCGATTATACCAACGGCCATGCATAAAGATTTTGAATCCGTCAAAAAGACGGATGAATATGGCTTCGAATACTGGGAAGCGCGAGAACTTATGCCGCTGCTCGGCTATTCCCGTTGGGAAGATTTTCATAATGCCATTAGGCGCGCTCAGGCTGCCTGTGTGAGCACTCAACAGGCGATTCAAGACCATTTTCGGGGCGCCCCGAAAATGGTCGAGATAGGCTCAAAAACAGCAAGAAAAGTCGTTGATTACCAGCTTTCTCGCTTTGCTTGCTACTTAATCGCTCAAAACGGCGATCCTCGAAAACTGGAGATCGCGTTTGCACAAACCTACTTTGCGGTTCAAACGCGCAAGCAGGAGCTTTACGAGACGATGGACGATGACGGGAAGCGACTTTTTACTCGTCAGCAGGTCGTATCGCATAACAAGCAATTGTTTGATACGGCTAAGAAGGCCGGTGTATATAACTTCGGAAAGTTCAATAATGCAGGGTACCTCGGCTTATACGGATTGAACGCAGAAGAAATTAAACAAAAGAAAGGCATTGGTAATGATGATATTTTAGATCGTGCCGGTTCTACGGAACTCGCCGCCAATCTTTTCCGTATAACTCAAACCGATGCCAAGCTCAAAATGGATGGCGCGACTGGTGAAGATGTTGCAAGTACGACGCATTTTGATGTGGGAAGCAAGGTGCGAAAAACAATAGAACTGATCGGAGGAACCATGCCGGAAGAGTTGCTTCCGGAAGAACACGTCGAAGATTTGGTTAGACGCAAGATTGGAATCCTGCCGCGTAAAACTGAACAGGTTAGCGAAGTTAAGTCGAAGAAAAAAAGGTTAAAGAAATGATTCGATATGGATTTTGAAATCCCAGAATAAAATGAAAACGCACTCACCGAAGTGAGTGCGTTTGCCTACACGTTCTGTCCGAGAGCTTGGTGGACGAACGCATGGCGAGCTAGGTCAGACAGGAAGGTTGTCGAGAATGTGCTTGGCGGTCGGCTGCCTCCAGTTTTTCTCGTCGAATTCTTCGAAGTGCCTGATTGCGTCGGCATCGACCCGCACGAAGACGTCCGGTTCGGAGTTGTTCGGGTAACTGATCACCTTCGTTACATCGCCGACAATCTTGGCATTTCCCGGTATGAACACTCCGACGTGTTCGCCAAGGCGCGGCATGACTGCCGCGACGTAGTAGAGTCTCTCGAGAGCTAGTCTGCTGACAGGATCGTAGATGATGACGTTGACTTTCACGTATTTCCTCCGCGCTATCGGTTCATTCAACAAACGTACAAAAGACCTGAATAATTAACACGAGGCGGGCGAATTTGTAAATAGAGAGTAAGTGAATTTGAGAAAATGACAGCTGCAAATGACGGTGATATGCTAGTTTTTACTAGATATGAGAACTATCTCTTTGAATCCAGATCAAATAATTACTCTAAACGATTATCCTGTACACAGCGACGATATTTTGAGCGAATATTTCAATAAATGTAAGTTTGGCGAGGAAGTCGCTTTTGTTCCCGTGATAGAAAAAGAAATCGTGAGAAAATGTCTTGATGAGGAATTGTTCAAAAAATTTGTGGGATTCGAGAGCAAGAATCCGGAGGCCAAGTATTTCATGTTGGACGGAAGTCACAGAACGACCGCTTTAACGCTTTGCGGTCGTGAGATACGGTCGGTTATATTTGAAACCAATGAAGATATCATTGAAGCAAAAATGGCGATTGTCACCGGGCGGATTCTGGAGAACGGAATACTTGATTGTTCATTGGAAGAAAATTGCAAAATATTGAACGATCATTTCAAAGAAAAACCGTATTTTATGACCGTTGAACAAAAAACCGAGAAAATGGTAAATGAAAAAGTCATACCTCAAGATATGATTGATTCTTATCACGAAATGGGAAAATAGTATGGCATATCCGAATTTTCAAAATAAACATCTTGAACAGGCGCTTTTCAATCCGCAAGATTATGTAAGTTGGAAGAATTATTTGAAGAAAGATTATAAGAACGCTCCGCAAAAGTATATTATTATTTATTATGATAAGATTCTCGATCACTTCAAAAGAAAGTATTCGTATAAAAAAATTAAACTTTACAGATTGATTACAATTTTTCAGCATAATAATGTCGGCGTTGTCTTGATGACCGGGATAGGATCCCCGAACGCCGCCACTGTAATGGAGGAATTGATAGCTCTTGGCGGAAAAGAATTTCTGAATATCGGTTCTGCCGGTGGGTTGAATGATTTCGGTGTTTATTTGTGTGAGAAATCAATCAGAGACGAGGGGACCAGTCACCATTATCTGTCACATGAAAAATTCGCTTTTCCGGACGAGGGACTCACGGCTAGGATGGAGAAAGGATTGCAAAAGAACAGGATTCAATTTCATAAAGCGCCATCTTGGACGATTGACGCTCCATACAGGGAAACCAAGGCGGAAATTCAAAAATATAAAAAACAAGGCGTTGCTACGGTGGAAATGGAATCGTCTGCGCTTTTCACGGTCGCACGAGTAAGAAAGGTAAAAATAGCAGCCGCCTTCGTTGTTTCCGATGTCTTGGGAGATGAAAAATGGGATCCGCAATTCGACGCAAAACACGTCAATCAAAAACTTAATCAGTTATTTGATGTAGCGATGGAATGTTTG